>Ga0209777_10006438_pt1 | contig 13216 bp, 12 predicted proteins | sample FrelakmetHBP12HB_FD_187147 | JGI IMG/M metagenome (GOLD analysis project Ga0209777, IMG submission 187147) | Freshwater lake sediment microbial communities from the University of Notre Dame, USA, for methane emissions studies -HBP12 HB (SPAdes)... | ecosystem: Environmental > Aquatic >...
TCAGAACTTCATCTACCAGGACCGTCCGAACCTGGAGCCGATGGTCGTGGGCTGGGACGAGACGCGGAAGTGGCAGGAAGAGGTGAAGAACTGGCGCGCCAAGCCGATCAAGCTGGAGATTCGGCACGTGATCCCGGGCGACGTCGACTTCAAGATGGAAGGCCCCGCGAAGCTCTTCGACTTCCACACGGTCGAGTACACGATGGACATCCCCGCGCGCAAGCCGATGAAGTGGCTCTCGGAAGGGACGTTCCATCTCGGGAAGAACGCCAAGCAGGACCGCATCAACCTCAAGAACTGACCCCTTCCATTCCTCCGCATTGCCGCTATACTATCCGCGCCTTCGTAGCGGTCCGCCGGTGGCGGGCCCCGGGGGTTGTCGCACGCACGGAAGAGATGAAGGAGATGTCGGGATGCCGCTCACTCCCATGAGGCAGATTCTGGACGAGGCCCGCAAGGCCGGTTACGGCGTCGGCGCCTACAACGTGAACAACATGGAGCAGATCCAGGCCATCATGGCGGCCGCCAAGGAGACCCAGTCGCCCGTGGTCATCCAGGCCAGCCACGGGGCCCTCCAGTACACGAACCTCGTGTACCTGAAGCACCTGATGATGGCCGCCGTCGAGGACAACCCGGGCATCCCGGTGGCCCTGCACCTCGACCACGGGCCGGACCTGAAGACCTGCCAGGAGGCGATCGGCCTGGGTTTCACGAGCGTCATGATCGACGGCTCGATCGATTACTCGACGAAGACGCCCCAGGGCAAGCATCCGGCCCGCTCTTTCGAGGACAACATCCGCGTCACGAAGGAAGTGGTCGACTACGCCCACCAGTTCGGCGTGACGGTCGAGGGCGAGCTCGGCACCCTGGGCGGCATCGAGGACGAGACGCACACCGACGAAGTGAAGCTGACCGATCCGGCCCAGGTCGAGGAATTCTGCCGCCGCACGGGCGTCGACGCCCTGGCCCTGGCGATCGGCACCAGCCACGGCGCCTACAAGTTCAAGCACGAGCCGGTCCTCGCGATGGACCTCATCAGCCAGTGCCGCCAGCGCGCCCCCCGGACGGCCTTCGTCATGCACGGCTCCTCCAGCGTCCCGCAGGAGCTCGTCCAGGAAGTCAATAAGTACGGCGGCAAGATGCCGAACGCGATGGGCGTGCCGATCAAGTCGATCCAGGAGGCCGTCCAGCGCGGCATCCAGAAGATCAACGTCGACACCGATGGCCGCATGGCCGTCACGGCCGCCATCCGCAAGGTCTTCGCCGAGACGCCGGGCGAGTTCGACCCGCGGAAATACCTCGGCCCCGCCCGCGACGCCCTGACGAAGCTGATCGCCTCGAAGATGCGCGACTTCGGCACCGCCGGCCACGCCGCCGACTACAAGCCGAAGACGCTCAAGGCGATGAAGACGTTCTACGCCAAACAGGTCATGTAGGCCGCGGCGTGCCGCGGCTTCCGATGTCCGTTTCTGGTTCGGAAGAGGTGAGAGGTTAGAGGTGAGAGGTGGGCGGCGGAGCCGGCATGCAGCGCTCCCTGCCATTCTAACCTCTAACCTCTAACCTCTAACCCCCACCTGTCACCCAAACCTTCAAGGAAGCCGGGGCACGCCCCGGCCTACACGATGAAGATGCCGCGGCCTACGTGTTATTCGCCCCGCTCTTGGCCACCAGTTGGCACGCCTCCAGCCACGAGTCCATACTCTCCCCCGCGTCGGCCCACCAGCCGTCGACCCGGTCGTACTGCATCGTGCCCGCCTTGACGAAGTGGTTGTTGACGTCCGTGATCTCCAGTTCCCCGCGGGCCGAGGGTTTCAAGCCGGGGATGATCTCGAAGACGTCCGGCGGATACATGTAGAGGCCGATCACCGCCAGGTTCGACTTGGGGGCTTTCGGCTTCTCGACGATCGACGTGATGCGCGGCCCGTCGACCTCGGCGATGCCGTACGACTGCGGGTTCGAGACCTCCTTGAGGAAGACCCGCGCCCCCGCCTTCTGGGCCTTGAAGGCGTCGACGGCCCCCTTGATCGACCGCTCCAGGATGTTGTCGCCGAGGACGACGATTGACTTGTCGTCCTTGACGAACGGCTGCGCGAGGCCCAGGGCCTGGGCAATGCCGCCCTCGCCCTTCTGGTAGGCATAATGCAGCCGCCGCAGGCCGAACTCCTCGCCGTTCTCGAGCAGGCGGATGAAGTCGCCCGCGCTCGTGCCGCCCGTGACGATCATGATGTCGTCGATCCCCGCCCGCACCAGGCACTCGATCGGGTAGTAGATCATCGGCTTCGAGTACACGGGCAGGAGGTGCTTATTGGTGATCTTCGTCAGGGGAAACATCCGCGTGCCGAGCCCGCCGGCCAGGATGACGCCTTTCATGGCATGCCTCCGGTTTACAGGTGCGGCACTACTGTAGCGGCCCGACGGGGGCAGGTCAACCGACAGCCGCGCGGAGTGCGGAGCGAAAGGCCGAGCCAATGCTCGCCTCGTTAGCCGCCCCGCTGGCGGGGCGCGCGTGCCTTGCCGGCCGCCCTCGCAAAGCGTATAGTCTGGCTTCGTCAGCTTCTGAGGGTTCGGCCCCATGCCCAGCCTGCGACTCGCCGTGTGCCTCCTCGTAGCGTCGGCCCTGGCCCTGGCGGACGCGGCATGCAAGGACCGTGCGCCAGATCCCGCGCCGCCAGCGGCAGCCACGAAGCAACCGGACAATCCGCTGGACCAGGCCGATGTGATCTTCGAGGGCACGGTGAAGTCCCTTGAAATGGCCGAGACGGAAATGAAGGGCTCGCGCCGGATCATTCACGGGCCGCCGGGCCTGATCCTGGTGGGCCCCGATCCCCTGTGGGTGCTGGTCGTCAGCGTCGAACGGGTCCGCAAGGGTGTCGCCGCCGAGTGGTCCGGCGAGAAGGCGTTTGCGATTCACAGCCCGGCACGCGACCTGGGGCTGGACCGGGACAAGGCCCCCGGCGCGCGGCTCGAGTTCTACCTGTTCGAGCCGCTCGAGGAGCGGACGGGGCCGCCTCGGTTCTCGATGCTCCAGGCATTCCCGCCTTCTGCGGCGGGCGCCGCCGAATAACCCGCGGTGTGTGGCACTGATGGGCAAGCCACCCGTGCCACACACCTATAGGCCAAGACCAAATGCCCGTTTCTGAATTTTGCGGCCTCCGCCGCGTCCAACCCTACAATTAGGGAGCAGGTTGTTGCTTGTGAGGTATCGCCATGCGGCAGTGGGTGGTCATCCTGGAGGCGGCGGCGCTCGCAGCGCTCCTGGCCCTGGGCCTCTCGGCGGCGGTGTCCGGCGCGACGCGCGAGGCCGCGCCCGATACCAAGGCTGCCGACGAGGCCGCCAAGGCCACGATCGAGGGCCGCTGGCTCATCGCCCAGCGCCGGTACGACGAGGCCGTCGACAAGCTCCAGTTCGCCCTGTCCCTCGCGCCCGGCGACCCGGAGGCCACGCGGCTCCTCGCGCAGGCCCGCGCCGTGCACGACCAGGCCCAGGGCCACGTCGACAAGGCCGCCCAGCTCATGAAGGCCAACCGTTGGGACGAGGCCGTCCAGGAACTCAATGCCGCCACGAATGTGTATCCGTCGTGTAAAGAGGCCAAGGCGCTGCTGGCCTCGGTGAACGGCAAGGCCGCCGGGGCGCTCCTGGCGTCGGGCCAGGCGCTCCTGGCGGAAGGGAAACTGGCCGAGGCCGAGGCCGCGCTCCAGAAGGCCATCGACTTCGACTCCGACGCGCCCGGCGCCCGCGAGGCCCTCGCGCGCGTGGCGTTCCAGAGGGCCGATGCGGCCGCGGCGCGCGGGCTCTGGGGCCAGGCGCTCCTCTGGGCGCGCGAGGCTTCCCAGTACATGCCGAAGGCCCCGCAGTTCCAGGCCGCCGTCCAGGCGGCACGCGACCGCGTCATGGACCGCGTGCGGTTCACGGTCGGCCCGGCGACGAACGAAGGGCGCGCGCCGACGGCGCTCGCCCGCTCCTTCAGTTCGGCCCTCTGGACGCACCTCGGGGACCGCAAGACGGGGTTCCTCGACCCGGTCGGGCCGGGCTCGCCGAAGGCCCTTGCCTACACGGTGCGGGCCGACGTCGGGCCGCTCGTCATCCAGGAAGAGCGGACGCGCACCGAGAACGGCGTCTTCCACTACACCGCCCAGAAGGAAGAGCCGAACCCGGACTACGTCCGCGTCGAGGACCTCCTGCGCGTCGCCACCGCCAACGTCGGCCAGTTGCGGATCGACTACGACCGCCCGTGCGCGTTCTGCGGCGGCTCGGGCTGGGCGATCTGCCGCACCTGCGGCGGCACGGGCATCGTCGCGGGGCCGACGGGCAACGTGCTGTGTCCCATCTGCAACGTGCCGGGCGGACGCCCGGGGCGGGCCCGATGCTGGCGGTGCGGCGGCACGGGCCGCGCGGGCGGCGTCAGCGCCTGGGACATTCGCCGCGCGCAGGACGAGGCCGACCGCCTCCAGTACCTGCTGGCCCGGACGCCGCCGACCGTCCTTGTGCCGAGCGGAGACGACTGGACCTATACGATTGAATATTTCGAAAAGAGCGGCTCGCTCGATGTCGCGCTCAAGGTCGCGGTGGCGGCCACCGGGCAGGTGGTCTATTCCGAGTCCGTGCGGCGGCAGATGGCGAAGGAAGACACGGGAATCCAGAACGCGAACCCGGCGATCGGCCTGGCCGCCAAGGCGCCGAAGCTCCCGTCCGACGAGAAGATGGCCGAGCTGCTCGTCGACGCGGCGGGCGACCTGGCGGCCGGAAAGGTCCTTGCGGCCGTCGCCGGCGCCAAGGCCGCCGAGTGCCTGGCCGCCGCCGACCGGCTCTTCAAGGACGGCAAGACCGCCGAAGCCATCGAAGCGAGCATGGACGCCGCGGTCGTCAAGGAAGCCGTGAACCCGCAGGAGGCGGCCCGCCTGATGACCGACCTGCGTGTGCGGCTGCGGACGGCGGGCGTGCCGGCAGCCGTTGCGCCGCCTCGTTAGCCGCCCACCTTGGTGGGCGCGTGTTGTTGTTCGGCGTGCGAACAACACGCGCCCCGCAAGCGGGGCGGCTAACGAGGCGGCCGTGCCTCTGCCTTACGGATCCGTCAGGCCCTCTCGGTCGAGGTCGACCGGCCCTTCCTTCTTTTCATTGGCATCCTTGTTGACCGCGACCACGGTGGCCGTCAAGTCGACCTTCTTCAGTTCCGGCCCGATCACAATCGTGTCGCCCTTCTGGCCCGCCTTGACCTCGGAGGCGGGGGTGGCCTTGCCCGAGGCGATCTGAACGCACTGCTTCCGGGCCTCGTCGTAGGACGGCTCGGCCTTGTAGGACTCGTACAGCTTCTGCCCGCCGTCGGGTGAGAGCGCGTAGAGCTGGTACAGACGGCCGGCCTTGTCGATCTCGCCCTGTTCCCGGGCCACGGCGTTGACGGTCTCGTCCGAGGCCAGGTTCACGCGGAGCTCGGTCCTGGCGGCCTTTTCCTCGAGGACGTGGAAGGCGTACCGGACGCCCCCTGGATTCTTCATATTGAAATATTCGTAGGCCATGACCTTGCGGCGGCCGACCGTGAACTGCTCGCGGCAGTAGCGCGGCACCGTCGCGAGGCCCGGGTCCCCGCCTTTCTCGCGCAGGTCGAGGAGGGCGGTCCGCTCCGCGTCGCGGGACGCCGTGTTGCCGGCCGCCTGGTAGAGTTGGACGAGCTTGGCGTGGACGCGCCAGTCCTTGGGGTCCAGCTTGGCGGCCGCCTGGAACTTCTCGAGAGCGGTCTTGGCCTGGCCCTTCCGGTGGAGGACCCAGCCGGCGCCGTAGAAGGCCTCCGCCGAGGTCGGGTCCGCCTGGGCCGCGCGGACGAAGAGGGGCAGCGCGTCGTCCGTGCGATTGAGCCGTGTGTACGCCGTGCCCAGAAGGACCAGGGCCTTCGCGTCCTTCGGATTGGCCTTGAGGGCCTCCAGGAGCTCCGTGACCGCCTGCTTGAGGAGCGGCGTGCCGGCGTCGGTCTTGCCGGCGTCCACCAGGGCGACGCCCTGGCTCACCTTGTCCGCGGCCGCGCCCGCGCCGGCGGCCGGTCCGGCCGGCGCGCCAACTGAAATTCCCGACAAGATGAGGGCAAGGGCCAGTAAGCCGATCAGGCGCGGGGCATGGACGGCCATGACGAGGCTCCTTTGCGAGAGAGGTGCGTGCAGCATAGGTCATTATAGTTTCAGGCCGCCGATGCGCCAAGCGGGCGCGTGTTCACCGTGGCACCCGGCACGCCTTGCCTCGTTAGCCGCCCACCTTGGTGGGCGCGTGTTGCCGTTCGCTTGTGCCTTGCCGTAGCGGCCCAACACACGCCCCGCAAGCGGGGCGGCTAACGAGGCGCTGGCCCTCTGACCCCCTTGCGGGCCGTGGCCGCGCTTGGTATGCTCCCTCCCCTTTAGCGAAGGAGGGGCCATGAAGCGGCGGGCAGTCATCTTCGACATGGACGGCGTGCTGATCGACAGTTACCACCCGCACCTGGAGGCGTGGATCCGGCTGGGCCGCAAGCTGGGCCATCCGATCACGGAAGAGCAGTTCATCCCCACGTTCGGCCGGCGGAACCCCGAGATCTTCCACACGTTCTGGCCCGGCGTGGTTCCCGAGGCCGATATCCCGAAGTGGAGCGACTGGAAAGAAGCCACGTATCGTGAGATCCTCATGTCAGACTTCCCCGCGATGGACGGGGCGGTGGAGCTTCTGGACGCGCTGAAGGCGGCCGGGTTCGCCCTGGCGGTCGGGTCGAGCGGCCCGCCGCTGAACGTCTCCGTCGCGGTCGAGGGCCTCGGGCGCGCCCGCCTCTTCGACGCCACCGTCAATTCGACCGAGGTCGTCGAAGGCAAGCCGCACCCGCAGGTCTTCCTTCGCGCGGCCGAGAAGATCGGCGTGGAGCCACGCGCGTGCGCCGTCGTCGAGGACTCGCTCGCGGGCCTGGAGGCCGCGCGGCGAGCCGGCATGACGCCCATCGGGATCACCGGCACGTTCACGAAAGACAAGCTCGTCGGCCATGCGGCCCGGGTGGTCGAGACGCTGCGAGACCTGACGCCCGAGATCATCGCGGGGCTGATCGACGCGCACGCGGCGAAGTCGGCGTTGCCCCGTTAGTTACGTCAGCCGCCTCAGTTCATCGGCGAACACGAGCGGATGGTTCGCCCACTTCTCGGCTTCGACCGGCGTGACGGCGCCCTGGCGGACCAACTCCGCCAGCGATCGCTCCAGCGATATCATCCGCTCGGTCGGCACGTCCTTGGTCTGTGTCTGGAGGATCGAGTAGAGCTGCTCGACCTTGCGGAGGCGGATGAGGTTCGCGACGGCGTACGAGTTCTGGAGGATCTCCATGGCGACGACGCGGCCTTTGCCGCCGGCCCGCGGAATGAGCTTCTGCGAGACGACGTGCGAGAGGCCCAGGGACAGTTGGCTGGCGACCTCGTCCTGCCGGTCGGGCGGGTAGAGGTCGAGGATCCGCGTGATGCTGCCGCGCGCGTCGCGCGTGTGCAGCGTCGAGAACACGAGGTGCCCCGTCTCGGCGGCCGTCAGGGTCCACGAGGTCGACTCGCGGTCGCGCATCTCGCCGACGAAGATCACGTCGGGGTCCTCGCGGAGGCAGTCGCGGAGGCCCTGCTCGAAGCTCGGCACGTCGCGGCCCACCTCGCGCTGCGAGACGACGGCCTGGCGGCTCGTCAGGCGATACTCGATCGGGTCCTCCAGGGTGATGATGCGGCACGGCCGGAATTCGGCGATCCGGTTGATGAGCGCCGAGATCGTGGTCGACTTGCCCGCACCCGTGATGCCGGTGATGAGGACGAGGCCCTGCTGCCGCGTGACGATGTCCTGCCACGTGCGGTTCGGGAAGCCGATCTTCTCGGGCGGCGGCACCTCGGACTCGAGGGCCCGGATGGCGATGGCGAGGCCGTCGCTCTCGCGGAACGCGTTCAGGCGGAAGAGCATCCGCTCGGTCGGGTACGAGGCGTCGACGGCCTGCCGCCGCGCGAGCGTCGCGAGTTCCGCCTCGGTCAGGAGTCGCTTGGCGATCGCCTCGACGGCCTCGGCCGAGAGGGGGCCGGCCTTCATCGGCTCCAGGTCGCCGTCGACGCGGTAGGTGGGTGGCAGGCCGACCTTCAGGTGCAGGTCGGAGACGCGCATCGACCCGGCCTTCGTGAAGAAGTCCAGGAGGTCGCGCAGGCTCAGCCGCCCGTGGCCCGTGTCGTAGACGAGGTCGTCGAAGCCGTGATCGGGCATGGGAAGGCCCTCTTACAGCGCCTTCACGGCCACGCGCTTGCCGCTCTTGGAGCTTTCAATGGCCGCAAAGACCATCGCCAGGCTCTTGATGTTGTCGTGGCACTCGGTCTGGGGCTTGCGGCCGGTCCGCAGGAACGCGAGCATCTCGCGCAGGGCCCCGTGCATGCCGCCGAACTTGAGTTTCGACTTCACGGTCACGAGGGGCTTGAGCTTCCGGAAGAAGCCTTCCTTCCCGGCGAGGACCTGGCCGACCGGGTCCTGGTCGTGATCGTAGATGAGCGTGCCGCGGTCGCCGATCATCCGCCAGTCGCCGTTCCAGCTCGAGTGGCAGCCCTCGGCGCACCACGAGCCGCGATAGGCGAACCGCACGCCGCCGGTCATCTCGAAGACGGCGTTGGCGGCCACGTCGCCCTTGTACCACGAGCCCTTGGGGTTGAACTCCTCGCAATAGACGGCGAGGGCGTCCTTGCCGCTCATCATGCGGGCCATGTCGAAATGATGAATCGACATGTCGAGAATCAGCGGGCTGGGCATCTCGTCGCGGAACCCGCCGAAATGGGCCCCGATGTAGAAGTCGCAGTTCATCGTCGTGAGGGCGCCGAGCCGCCCGCCGAGCACGGTCTTCGCGACCGTCTCGTGCTTGGCGTCCCAGCGGCGCGACTGGCTGACCATGTAGAGCCGGCCCGTGGCCTCGGCGGTCTTCACCATCTTGCGGGCCTCGGCCATGCTGGAGGCCATGGGCTTTTCGCTGACGACGTGGAGGCCGGCCTTCAGCGCGGCACACGTCACGCCGCAGTGCGACTCGGGCACCGTCAGGTCGACGAGGAAGTCGGCCTTCGCGTCGCGAAGCGTCCTGGCGAGGTCGTCGGAGGCGACCGTCCCGGCGAGCTTGTACTCCTCGATCTTCTTCCCGGCCCGGTCCTTCGCCAGGTCGACGACCGCGACCACCTGGACCTTCTCCTTGATGAGCGGGGGAAACCAGGCGCCCGAGATGCCGCCGGCGCCGACGACGATGGCACGTTCCTTGGCCACTAAAGTGACTCCTTTTTCGTTCGGGTGATAAAGGCGAGCGCCCCGCAAGCGGGACGGCTAAATGTGTCGAATTAGCGACCCATTGCCTTAATCGCCTTCAGGCAGCTCTCGACGGCGGTCAGGGCCGGCACGCCCTCGACCTCGTACTCGACGATGTACCACTTCGTCCCGGCCGACTTCTCGCACAGGTCGAAGATCGTTTTCCACGGCAGCTCGTCTTCGCCGATGCAGGCATTCGGGTTCGACTTCGAAAAGGGCTTGAGGTGGACGGTGGTCGCGCGGCCGGGATACCGCTCGAGGAACGGCACCGGGTCGCCGCCGCCCTTCATCGCGTTGCCCGTGTCGAACTGCATGATGACCTCCTTCTTCGTATTGCCGAAGAAGGTGTCCCACTGGACCTCGCCGTCCATCGCGGTGAACTCGACGTGGTGGTTGTGATAGCCGACCTGCATGCCGTGCGGCTTGACCTTGTCGGCGATCGCGTTGAACTCGGCGGCCAGCTTGAGCCAGCCCGCGCGGTTGCCGCGGAGCTTCTCGTCGAGCCACGGCACGATCAGGTACGTGTTGCCGAGGACCTTGTTGAACTCGATCGTCTTCGGGAGCTCGTCCCCCTGGAGCGTATTCAGGCCGATGTGCGTGCCGCAGCACTTGAGGCCCAGGTCGTCGATCATCTTCTTGAGGTCCTTCGCCGAGCGGTTGTGATAGCCGGCGAACTCGACGCCCTGATACCCCATCTTGGCGACCTTGGCGACGGTGCCGGGAAGGTCCTGCGCACACTCCTTGCGAACGGAGTAAAGCTGAAGCCCGATCGGAATGGCCATGCGTATGTCTCCTCAAAGGTTGCGTGTGAACGGGCCGCCGCGGCGGCCAAGGTGTCCCAATACGCCACAGGCGGGGGCGAAAAGCAAGAGTTTTCATCAGAAGCAACACCGGCGAAATACCAGGGCCAAGAGAAATCGAGTCGTTGTTTCAGGGCTCGGTTGGACTCCCGTCGGCCTTCGTTTTGCGGAACCGACTATGATAGAGTATTGTGTCATCAAACAGGATCCAACAGATGTACTTCTCGGCGATGTCGCCGAGCAGTCTGACTTCCTCGTGAGATACAGAGACTTCGTGCTTTGGGCGGTTCTCCCCCTGGTGCAAGATCGCGTTCCTCGTGCGGTTGAATTTCCTGAACGCATCAACGTCCTTTTCCCAGCCTGGCAGTTGGGCTTCTCTTGCCAAAGAAGCGAACCTGGAAGCCAAGCTCGGCGCGTTCCTCGATAGCAGAGACTTGACGTAACTAACCTGATCTTCTGTGCCGTGCTCGCGAACCAACTCAACAAGAGCTTTCTCCCTTTCGGCGCTTGAGGGAACTTCTCCTGCACCACTGCATATAATCTCCATTGGTATGAATAAGGACATGAAATCATCCGCCTGATCGCGGTGGTTCCAGGAGCGGGCGAGCCACGGTAGAGAGCGCCTTGCCATCTGTAACTTCCCCGGCGAGCCGCTTGATAGCTTTTGGAAGGACGCGACAAGGTGTCCGCCCGCCTTGTCTTTCAGTCGTACACCTTCGAGGAGGCGAATCTCCGTTCCTGTGAACGTGTATGCGAAATCCGAGTTGTCGTAGAGTGCAAGGTGGTTATCGCATACGAACTCAAGCATCAATTCTGGATGAAGGCGGAGGCCCACTACCCCGGCAGCCGTCTCCACCAGATTCTGGAGATCTGGCAAACACTTCTGAGGAAGGTCCAAGACCTCATTCACGGCGGCCCGTTCCCGCGCCTCAAACGCAGTCTTTAGCTTTGCCTCGACTTCCACACGGCGAAAGCATGCGATCTCAGTGAAGAAGGCCCCTTCCATCCCGACCTCAGAAGGGTTGGGTGTGTGCTTCATCTCCCAGTCTGACTTCTTGTTCGTTAGGTACTTGGGGCCCGTTGAATGCGTGATACCGAACCTGGGCTTCTGGCCGAAATAGACCCAGACTTGGTCATCCCCAAGTTCGGCGCTTACCGGAATATCCGCGCTTTCCTTACAAGAGCACAGAGGTGAGGTATATAGACGCCGATAGCCCACAATAATGGTCGCCATGCTGTCTCCTTCCTAAGCTACTCAGATTGGCAGGAAGAGGCCGTTCTTGACGGCCCCAGGATTAACGATTCAGCCCTCGCGCCCCCGCACCGTCTCCACCCACGCGACGATATTCTCCGGCGGCACGTCGTCCTGCATGTTGTGGGCGCCGGCCATGACGTAGCCGCCCGAGCGCCCGAGCGTGTCCGCCAGGTACGCGACGCCGCGCCGGACTTCGGCGGGCGTGGCGCGGGGCAGGAAGTCCTGCACGTCGACCGCGCCCCAGAAGACCAGCCGGTCGCCGAAACCGGCCTTGAGCGTCTCCGGGTCCATGCGCGCGGCCGAGGTCTGGATCGGGTTCAGGATGTCGACGCCGCACGCGATCAGGTCGTCGAGCAGGGCATAGACCGAGCCGCACGTGTGGTGCCAGAAGTATCCGGGCGCGAGTTCCTTCGTGCGCCGGATGCGCGCGGCCAGATATGGGGCCACTAGGTCGCGGAACATCGCGGGCGAGACGAACGGGCCGGCCTGCGTGCCGAAATCGTCGCCGCTCGTCGTCAGGTCCGCGTACGGCCCCACGACCGGGTAATACTGCTCGATCACCGCCACCTGGATCTCGAACGCCTTGTCGAAGAACGCCCGGACGAAGTCCCGGTCGGCCGCCATCCGCATCAAAAAATCGTCATAGCCGCACATCCAGCATCCCAGCTCCAGGAGGCCGAAGACCGGGTGCTCGGCGACGACGACGTACCGGCCGTCGTCGCGAAGCCGCCGGGCCTCGGCTTCCCATCGGCGCAGCAGGGCCTCGTCGACGCGCGGCTCCGGCCAGGGGAACCGGCGCAGGTCGTCCAGCGTGGCGCCGCGCAACGGCGAGTGCGTGATGTCGAAGTACGCGCCCGCCCGGTCGCGGCGTACGCCCCAGCAATCGACATAAGCCGTGTCGGACAGTTGCCGCGCGTGCGGGCTCGGGAGGCCCACGATGCCGCCGACGCCGCGGAAGTCGGTCCCGGCCCACTCCAGGATCCGCTCGTCGACGCCGGAATTCGTCGGGCGGCCCGGGCCCGCCAAGCCGAGGTGGCGGCGCAGGGCCTCCTGGCACCCGCCGCTCATCGACGTGAGGGTCGTCCCCCCGATGTCCAGGGGCGGCCGCGCGGTCGCCTGGTGGGCCATCGCGCGGGCAAAGCGCTGGCGGCTGGTCATGGTTCGCCTCCGGGAATGAGATGTAGCGAGTGCAGGCCACGGCGTCAATCACCATAACGGCAGGGACGGAGGGACGGAGGGACGGAGGGACAAAGGGGATGTCAAAGGCACATGATGATCACGTCCCCAGGGCACACGCGGCCGGCTGAACGTTGCCTTTGCCTTACATGCCGTTATCGTAATGTGCGGTTGACCACCCCTCCGTGCCTCCGTCCCTTCGTCCCTGGGTGTTCGGGCTTTTCATTGGACCGGCGCGCCCCGGCGACTTATTATTACGCGTGAGCGCCGTCCAGGCGTGCGAAGGAGGATTGTGCGATGGCCATACCCGGCTATATCGACTATAAGCGCCGCGAGTTCTGCAAGGACATCGACTGCCCGATCCAGAAGCTTCTGGACAAGGCGGTCGAGGGGTCCGCCGACTACGAGACGATCCGCGGCATCTGCAAAGAGGACTGCATCCATACGACCTATGAGTTCCATCACTGGCTGATGCAGAGCGGCTTCGAGGTCGTGCGGCTGGAGAAGCCGCAGTAGCGGTTCCTCGCGGCCGGGCAAGTGAGTTCCCTGATCGGGTGCCAGGCTTTCGCGCCGTTGCGAAAGCATGGCCGTACGCCCTCGGAAGACATGCTTTCGCAACGGCGCGAAAGCATGGCACCCGTCGGCACGCCGGTCGCGGGAATCCGTGAAGTTTCGCGCCGCCCCGAGCCGAAAAAT
>Ga0209777_10006440_pt1 | contig 13215 bp, 5 predicted proteins | sample FrelakmetHBP12HB_FD_187147 | JGI IMG/M metagenome (GOLD analysis project Ga0209777, IMG submission 187147) | Freshwater lake sediment microbial communities from the University of Notre Dame, USA, for methane emissions studies -HBP12 HB (SPAdes)... | ecosystem: Environmental > Aquatic >...
CCCGCCGCAGCCGGGGTTGTCGTATACCGAGGGGTTCCCGTAACCGTCGCCGAGGCGTTCCGCACCGATCCCGTTGACCTGGATCGCGTCCTGCCTGGGCGTCGAGTTCTTTGCCGTCGTAAATGTCGGCGACCACATGCTGAGAGTGACGAACCTGTTGCCCGAGATCTGCGTGTCCTGCTTCATGAACAAGGACGGTACCGAGGGGCTCAGGGCTCCCGTGAAGTCCTCCGCGCCGCTCGACGACCTCATGTGGTACAAGCAGGCCCACTGAGCGTCCGAGCCGTCTATTGCGCCGGCCCACACCTGTGCCTCGAGCTCAGAGCCCGAGACCGCGACCCTCGCGTTGGATATGGTCTCCCAGTCCCAAGAGGTCCTGTCGCCGCCACCGACGTATTTCATGAAAGAAGCGGACTGGACTATCCCGTCCCATCCGTAGGACGCCAGCATGTACTCGGCGCCTACGATGCCTTCGGGGTTCTCGTACAGATAGCCCGTCTGGGCGTTATTGTCGGAATCGATGTAGACATAGAAGAAGTCCACACTATTACCCGCACCGTTGAGCGCCTTCCCTGCGACCCTCGCATAGAACGACAGGTCGTTGGCATCCTTGTGGATGGCAAAGGTCTGGATGTCGATGTCGTCGTTGCCGCCGACCCCTGGTGCATCGAAGTCGTCCTGGTACTTCTTCGCGTTGACCTTGTTCCAATCGTCGAAGATCCCATCGACAGAGATGCCTCCCTGGAGCAGCAGCGAATACAGTAACGGGAACACGATGACGAGCACGACCATGGCGGCCACTACGCCCGCGATGACCTTCCAGCGGGTCTTGGTCCTGGAGGCCTTCTTCTCGCCGTACTTGAACTTCTTGCCATTGGTCAGGGCGCGGCCGTTGATGAGCCCGCGGCCATCGATCATGCCCCTGGAATCTATGGAAGTGTCGCCGTTGATGAAGGCCCGCTGGCCAGAAAGGTCGCGCTTGACACGGCCATTGGTCAGGCCCTTGCCATTGATCAACCCGCCCTTACCATTCGTGAACCCTTTGCCATTTACGAGGCCTTTCCCATTTACAAGCCCCTTCCTGCCGTTGACGAGCCCGCGGCCATTCACAAGGCCTTTGCCATTTACCAGGCTCTTGCCGTTCACGAGGGACTTGCCATTCGTCAGTCCTCGACCATTGACGCGGCCCCGTCCGTTCGTGAGGCCCCTGCCGTTGACCCTGCCAGTACCATTGGTCAGGCTCTTGCCATTTGTCAGTCCGCGGCTGTTGACGAGGCTGACCTTTCCATCAAGTATGGCCTTTCCGGGCTTTGCCGGCTTGACCGGGGCCGGTGCAGGGACCTTGAGGCTTACCTCATCGCCCTTGGGCCCCGGCTTTGGCGGGGGAGGCGGTGCGGCGCCCGGGCTGCCTAGCTCATCGCCGGACTCGTTGACGAGCTCCGCCTCGGAGACTTCCTCGAAGTTCTCCGTTGCGGGCTCCTCCGAGACCTCCTCAAAGGCCTCGTCCTCTGGCAGCTTTTCCTCATCGGGCATTTAGTTCATTCTCCATCATGTAGTGATCCTTATTCCTTGACCTCGTCCCAGTCAGCGGACTCTTCCTCCACCGCTATTTCCTTGACCGGTCCGCCCCTTTGGAGGGCCTGCTCGAAGTCCTTGGCGGCCTTGTAGTCCGGGTCCAAGGACAGGGCCTTTCGAATGCACTTGAGCGCGTCGTCGGGCCTCTTCATGCCGTAGAGACCTTTGGCCACACCCAGCCAGGCCTGCTTGTTCTTCTGGTCTTTAGAGATCATGTCATTGAAGTCCTTGAGGGCCTCATCGTACCTCTCAAGGGCCAGTAACGCGTTGCCCCTGTCGTAGGCGGCCTTCGTGTAATTGGGGTCAACCTCGACGGCCTTATTGAAGCACACCAGGGCCTCCTCGAAGCGGCCCAGCTTGGCCAGGATGTTGCCCCTGTTGGCCCAGGCCTTCTCGAGCATCTCGTCGAGCTGCGTCGCCCGCTCGAGGGCCTTGAGCGCCCCGCGCTCGTCACCCTGGTTGTAGAGCAACGCGCCCAAGGCCGCCCAGGCCTCCGGGTTCTCCGCATCCACGCGGACCGCGTTGACCAGGGCCTTCTTGGCGTTGTCGATATCGTTGTGCCTGAAATGGTACTTGCCCAGCTCTGTCCAAGCCATCGAGTGCCTCGGGTCTATCTTGAGGGCCTGCTCGAAGGTCGCGACGGCCGCAGCCTCGTCGGTGCTCAGCAACAAGAGCCCCTTCTCCGCGATGGCCTCCGCGCTCCTGGAATTGAGCGACACGGCCATGTCGTAGGCCTCCAGGGCCTCCTGGGTCTGGCCCGTGGCGGCCAGAAGCTTGCCCTTCTCGACCCAGGCGCGCTCGAACTTCTGGTCGATCTGTATGGCCCTTTCTATGGCCTTGAGGGCCTTGGCGGACTCGCGCATGGTCCTCAAGGATATTCCGACAGCGAGCCAGGCCTTCTCGTTTTGGGCATTGAGCTCTAAGGCCTTGTTGTAATGCTGCATTCCCTCGGTCCTGCGGCCCATCTTGTCTAGCACCCTGCCGCGCTCGTACCAGGCCTTGTCGTTGCCAGCGTCGAGCAGTATGGCCTTCTCCAGCGTCTGGGCGGCCTCCCGGTCCTTGCCCAGGGCCCTCATCGCGAGCCCTGCGCCGAACCAGGCCTTTCCGTTCTGGTTGTTGAGCGTGATGACCTTGTTGAAGCACTCCATCGCCTTTGCGGACTGCTTCACGGTGTTGTAGACGCTGCCCTTGTCGAGCCAGGCCTTCTCGTAATCCTGGTCGATCTCGGTGGCCTTGTCCAAGGAGATCAAAGCCTCGGGCAGCCTGCCCAAGGCGGCCAGCGTCGAGCCCTTGTTGGCCCAGGCCTTTGCAGAGGACCTGTCAAGCTGTAACGAGTACTCGAACTGCTCCAAGGCCAGCTGGAAGTTGCCCTGCTGGAAGTCGGCGATGCCGCGGGCCAGCGGTATGTCGGGCTTCTCGATCCCTGCCGCGGCGGCCCTCTCGATGTTCTCCATGGCCTCCTCCGACCTGCCCTCCTTGAGCAGCGCGAAGGCGGACTCGGTCCAGATGGCAGCATACTCGGGGTTGAGCTTGACCGCCGTGTGGAAGCACTCCTCGGCCTCCGCGGGCTGCTTGAGGAAGTCGCGCAGGATCTTGCCCTTCTTGAACCAGGCCTCTGCGTTGTCGGGGTTGTTCTTCAAGGCCGCGTCGAAGCAGCGGACCGCGTCCCTGACGCGGCCGTAGGAAAGCAGCACGTTCCCTATGTCGGTCCAGACCGCCACGTGCTCTGGTGACAGCTCCACCGTCTGGTTAAGTGCGGCCAGCCCTGCATCGGTCTCCTTGAGCTCCAGCAGTGCCTTGCCCTTCTCGTACCAGACATCTGAATCTTGATAGTTGAGCGCGATGGCCTCGTCGAACCACGGCAGCGCGTCCCTGAACCTGCCCAAGGAGACGAGCGTCCTTGCCAGGACCTTTCGGGTGCCCAGGTCCTTTTTGTCCATCTCGGCGGCCTGATACAAGGCCTGTAACGCCTCCTCCGGCCTGCCGACCTTCAGGAGCACCAAGCCCTTGCCGACCCAAGGCTCGACCATGTGCGGGTCCAGGTCCGTGGCCCTGCTGTAGGCCTGGAAGGCCTCCTCGAAGGACTCGTCCGCTTCGGACATCCGGCCCTTCCAGTACCAGGCCGGCGCGCTCTCCATGTTGATGAAGATGGCCTTGTCGAAGGATTTTTTGGCCTCGGGGTTGCGTTCCAAGGCGAACAGCACCTTCCCTTTTTCGACCCAGGTCTCGTCGAGCTCTGCCTGGACCTCGATGGACCTGTCGAAGGCCACCAGGGCCTCCTCCTTGCGCCCGGAACCTGCTAGCATCTTGCCGCGCTCGAGCCAGTACTCCCACTCGCGGCCCTGCTCCTTGATCTCTTCCATCGCTTCGCCGCGGATCCTTATGGCCTCGTTGTAGTCGGCCTTGATGTCCAGGGCGCGGTCCAAAGACAGCATCGCCTCGAGGTTGAAGCCAAGATAGTATTGAGCGTTACCTAAGTTGTACCAGGCCTCGTCGTACTTCGGGTTGAGCCCGACGGCCCGCAGGAAGCACTTAATAGAATCGCTGACGGAGCCTTTCGCGAAGAGGGCTGTTCCCTTGTTGTACCAGGCCTCGTCGTAGTCCTCCTTGAGGTCTATGGCCTGGTCGAAGCACTCGATGGCCTCGTCCTCCTTGCCTAGCTTGTGCAATACAGAGCCTTTATTGAACCAGGCCTTCTCGTAATCGGTGCGCAGCTCCAGGGCCTTGTCAAAGGACTGCAACGCCTCGTCGAGCCTGTCCAGCCTGAAGAGGGCCGAGCCCTTGTTGTTCCAGGCCTTGTCGTAATCGGCATTGAGCTCGAGGGCCTTCTCAAAGCACCTGAGGGCTCCCGAGTTGTCGTTCATGTTCAGCAGGATGTTTCCTTTGTTGTTCCAGGCCTTTTCATAGTCGGGGTCGAGCCTGATGGCGTTATCGAAGGCCTTGAGGGCCTCGCTGGTGCGGCCCAGCGCATACAGGATGTTGCCCCTGTTGTTCCAGGCCTTCGGGTAATTGTCATTGAGCTTCAGGGTCTTATCATAGGCCTCGAGGGCCTCGTTGATCCGACCTATGGAGCCGTAGGCCGAGGCCTTGTTGTACCAGCCCCTGTCATAGTTGGGGTCGAGCTCCGTGGTCTGCTCGAAGGCCTCTAGTGCCTCCCCGGCGCGCCCGACGCTGAACAGCGCCACGCCCTTGTTGTCCCAGGCCTCGACGTCCTTGGGGTTGAGCTGCGTGGTCCTCTCGAAGTCCCCGATGGCCTTGTCTGTGTCGCCCAGAGCGAACCAGGCCCTGCCCTTGGTCTTCCACGCATCAGAGAAGTTGGGGTCGAGCCTGACGGTGTGCTCCAAGGTCGTGATGGCCTCGGGGAACTTTTGCAATTGCGAGAAGGAGGCGCCCTTCAGGTACCAGCCCGTGACATAGTAAGGCTCGATCTCTAGTACCCGGTCGTAGCACTGGATGGCGTCCTCGAACTGGCCGAAATCGTAATAGATGGACCCGATGCGGTCCCAGGCCTGGACATGCTTGGGCTCTAGCTCGAGGGTCTTTCTCAAGGGTTCTAGTGCCTCGCGCTTCTTGTTCAACTTGTATAATGCATTGCCCTTCGAGAACCACGCGTCCGTGTTCTTGGGGTTGAGCTCTATGACGCGGTCGAAGGTCCGCAAGGCCTCCTGCCACCGCTTGAGCTCGACCAGCGTGTTGCCCTTGTTCACATGGGCGATCTCGTAGGCAGGGTCCAGTGCGATGGCCTTGTCATAGGAGTAGACCGCCTCTTCGGTCCAGTTCAACCTTGACTGTGCGTTGCCCTGGTTGTTCCAGCCGACCTTGTTCTTGGGATCTAATAACGTGACCTTCTTGAAGGCATCCAACGCGCCCTCGTTCTCATCGAGCTTGGACAGAACATTGCCCATATTGAGCCAGGCGTCGACGTATTTGTCGTTGAGCTCGAGGGCCTTTTCAAAGCACTCCAGGGCGTCCGTCTGGTCGCCCAAAAGCAGCTGGCACTTGCCCTTGTTGTTCCAGGCCTCCTCGTGCTGTGGGTTGACCCTTATGGCCGCATCGAAGCTCTGGACGGCCTCTTCGATGCGCTTGAGGTTGAGGAGCCCTACGCCGCGGTTGTTCCAGGCAGTGTCGAAGTTGGGGTCGATCCTGATGGCCGAGTTGTAGGCCACTATGGCCTCGGCCCATCTGTTCTGGCGCGAGTAGGCATTGCCGGTCATGGTCCAGGCGGCCGCGTTGGGCCGGGTCTTGTTGATCTCGGCGTAGCATTTGATGGCATCGTCCCACTTGCCCATCCTGTAAAGCGCGTTGCCCTTCGCGTGCCAGGCTGCAAGGAACTCGGGGGACTTCAGGAACTCCGGGTCCTTGGATTCGATGACCTTGTCCAGGGCCTCTATGGCCGCCTGGAACCTCTGGGCCTTGAGCAGTGCCAGGCCCTTGTTGTACCAGGCCTCGTAATAGTTCTTGTTGAGCTCGATGGCCCTGTCGAAGCAGCGCATCGCGTCGTCGGGGTGGCCTAAGGCGGCCAGGGCGTTGCCCTTGTTGTTCCAGGCCTTGTCCAGGTCGGGGTTGACGCGCAAGGCCCGGTCGTAGCAGCGGACCGCGCTCTCGAACTTGTTCATCATGGACAGGGCGTTGCCACGTGCGGTCCATGCGACATCGGAGCCGGGGTTTGCCTCTAAGGCCATATCAACGTAAGTAAGGGCGTCCTCCATCCGGCCGACCTTCGACAGCGCGTAGGCCTTGCTCAGCCAGGGGACCTCGTAATCGTCGAGCTTGGAGGAGGCCTCCTTGGTGGACTTGGGGGGAACTAGAACATGGGCCGCACGGATGGCCCTGTCATAGTACTTCATGGCCTCGTCGTAGCGGCCGTACTTCGTGAGCCGGTCGCCCATGTCGAGCTCTTCGTCAATGTGGCTGATGATGTGCTTTTCGTACCTGAACATGACCGTTGCGACGCCCAGAAGGAGCAGCCCGAAGACCATCATGGTCCACTGGCTGGTGCCGTACGTCGTTGTCGGGGCGCCCCTGACGTACTGCCTGATTATCGACCAGAAGGGGACCATGGAGGCCAAGACGACGCCCGGCATCCAGATGCCCATGTAACCGTAGCGCTCCTTGGCCATGCCCAAAGCCTGCAAGGCGGTGATGACCGCCAGAAGTAAGAAGCAGAAGAAGAACAGCGGGAAGTCGCCCAGGTACTGGACCCCGGGGATGAAGATGGCCACCAAGGACAGGACGATGCCTGTTACGCCGACGATGGCGGTGGACCTGAACCACTTGCTAGAAAGCTGGCCCATCATGCTCATCATCAACATGATGCCAGCGAAGAAGAAGACGAGCATCGAAAGGAGGAAGGCCGTGTTGAAGACCTCGAAATGACCGTCGTAGAAGGTCTGCACGAAGGGTATGCCGGCGGCGCCGAGGATGAAGATGCCCACGACGACTATGAGGGAGGATACGATCAATACGTCGACCAGGAGCGTCTTGCGCCTGCGGCCCTTGATGGTCTCGGTGGTGTTCCCAGCGCGCTCGAAAGCCTCCGAGATCTCGTATTCACTATCATCGGAGTCCTCTCGGGACTGTTTCCTAACCGGTGCAGCGCGCCCAACGGCCATCGAAGGTACCTTCTGTTCGTCCTACCTACTGGTTGAAGTTCGATGTTATCCGCAGCATCCGCTTCTTGACATCGTCCAGCTCGAAGGCCATGTTCTTTCGCAGGGCCTCGCGCATCTCTTCCTTCTGCCACTCGGCGGGCAAGGATGCGAGCATGTCCTCCATGAGGAGCTCGACGAGGATCTCTCTGCGGCGCTCTGGGCTCTTTATCGAGCTGAGCATGGTGTCGATGGCGGAGAAGCGCTCTTTCTGGAGGAGCATGCGGCCTGCCTTGGTCAAGGTGTAGGTCACGTTCCTCTTGGAGCGCACGTTCTTCTCGACGAAGCCGCTCTTCTGGAGCTCGGTCAGGACGGAATACACCGTCGGTTCGGACACACCCGTGGCCTCAATGGTCTGTTTGACCAGGCTCGCGGCGCGCATCTCTGAGTAGTACAACAAAGATACGACCTCGATGGCCACGTTCGGATTTGTTAGTTCCATTTATCCTCCCTCCTAAATCATATTTTACATGTGATCGTTATTTTCTCAAGTGCAGTTTTTTGTCCTTATACAGTTAATATATTCAATCTATCTCGTACTTGTTTTCTAAGAGCCCATGTTCCGGCACTCGATCTTCTTGGTCATCCATCTTTCAAGGAGCCGCTCTCCCTCGCGGGTGAGCTTGTAGATGTGCCCGGAACGGTCCTTGTTTATATCGACGATCAAGGCCTTCCTCATAAGGTTGGATAGCGTTGCCACGATATCGGACCAGTTCCAGGACCTCATCTTGGCCCTGAGCTCGTTCTCCCCCACAGGCTCACGGTACAATTGGCTCATGATGGCAAGGTCCATCTGGCCACCGTCGCTTATCATCTTCTCATCCTCCTGTCAGACCGCGGCCCTTCATACAGAACAAAGGACATGCTAGGGTCTGTTGGTTTTCCCCGGGTAGAAACATAACGTCTTTACCACTTATTAAGTATTTCGGTCATATTGAGCAAATAGCTCAGCATAGCTTAAACAAGCTCAAATAATATTGATGAAAGATTTATATACCTGGCATAGCATATACTATGGCCAGTATACAACCTAAGGTTGTAATCTAAAACAAAAGGGGGAAAAATTAATGAACGATGTGCATAAGGAAATAACGCTGCGTGCCGTCGAGGCAAAGGCCAAAGATGTCGGTCGGGGCATTGCACGGATAGACCCTGAGCTGGTCGAGACCCTCGGCCTGGTTCCCGGTGATGTTGTATCTATCAAGGGAACAAGGGAGACCGTGGCCAAATCCATGAGGGGATACCCTGAGGACTCTGGATTGGGCACCATCAGGATCGACGGCGCCGTTCGAAGGAACGCCGGCGTCGGTATCGACGATAAGGTCTGCATCCGAAAGATAGAGGCCAAGAACGCACAGAAGGTCGAGTTCGCGCCAACCGAGCCTTTGAGGCTCATAGGTGGCGAGGAATACCTCACGGTCTACCTGCAGGGCCAGCCGATCTCCAAGGGTGACCTCATACAGCTCAATGTCATGAACCGAAAGATCGACCTCATGGTCGTGAACTACGCGCCCCATGCCGAGGCGGTAATCATCGACGAGAACACGGCCGTCAAGATAAGCGAAAAAGTCGCAAAGGATGTCGCCACGGTCGAGCACATATCCTACGAGGACATCGGTGGCCTCGACGAAGAGATCAAGAAGGTCCGCGAGATGATCGAGCTGCCTCTTAGGCACCCCGAGCTCTTCCAGAAGATAGGCGTCGAGGCGCCTAAAGGCGTGCTCCTTTATGGGCCGCCCGGTACCGGCAAAACCCTTCTGGCCAAGGCCGTGGCCTCCGAGACCAATGCCCACTTCACGACCATCAGCGGGCCCGAGATCATGTCCAAGTTCTATGGCGAATCGGAATCCAACCTCCGTGACATCTTCAAAGAAGCTGAGGAGAACGCACCCTCTATAATCTTCATTGACGAGCTCGATTCCATCGCCCCCAAGCGTGACGAGACCCAAGGAGAGGTCGAGCGCAGGGTCGTGGCCCAGCTGCTGTCCTTGATGGACGGCCTCAAGGGCCGCGGGAAGGTCGTCGTCATCGGGGCCACCAACCGGCCCAACTCCATAGACCCGGCCCTCAGGCGCGGTGGCAGGTTCGACCGCGAGATTGAGATAGGCATCCCCAACCGGAAGGGACGGCTCGACATACTCCAGATCCACACTCGTGGAATGCCCATCGAGGATAAGGTAAGCATCGAGGCCCTGGCCAATGTGACGCACGGGTATTCCGGAGCGGACATATCGGCCCTCTGCAAGGAGGCCGCCATGAGGGCGCTCCGGCGCGTCCTGCCCGAGATCGACATGGACAAGGAGACGGTCCCCGTCGAGATATTGAACAAGATCAAGATACTGCAATCGGACTTCGATGATGCGCTCCGGGAGCTCGAACCCTCGACCTTGCGCGAGGTAATAGTCGAGAACCCCAACGTGCACTGGGCCGATATCGGAGGCCTCGAGGAGGTCAAGCAGCAGCTGGTCGAGTCCATCGAGTGGCCACTGAAGCACAAGGACCTCTTCGACCACATGGGCGCGGGGAACGTAAAAGGAATATTGCTCTATGGGCCGCCGGGAACTGGAAAGACCCTGCTTGCAAAAGCGGTCGCGACCGAATCCGAGGTGAACTTCATCAGCGTCAAGGGCCCTGAGTTCCTTTCCAAATGGGTCGGCGAATCCGAAAAGGCCGTCCGGGAGACCTTCCACAAGGCACGCCTTGCGGCGCCCTGCATCATCTTCTTCGACGAGATCGATGCCATCGCGCCTACTAGGGGGGCCGGCGGGGACAGCCATGTGACCGAGCGGGTCATAAGCCAGATCTTGACAGAGCTCGACGGCATGGTCAGGCTCAAGGACATCAAGGTCATTGCGGCCACCAACAGGCCCGACATGCTCGATAGCGCCTTGCTTAGGACCGGCCGTTTCGACAGGCTTCTTTACATCCCGCCTCCCGACGACAAGGCCAGGGTGGCCATCTTCAAGGTGCATGTCGCGGACAAGCCCCTTGCCGAGGATGTCAACCTTGAGGCCCTTGCCAAGAAGACCAAGAACTACACGGGGGCCGATATCGCCGGTGTCTGCAACGAGGCGGCCATGCTCGCTATAAGGGAGGCCGTCAATAAGAACAAGGGCGAGAAGCTCAGCGCCGAGGAGATCAAGGGCGTAAAGGTGACCATGAAGAACTTCGAAAAGGCCCTGGAGTCCGTCAAGCCCATCCGCGAAAGCGAGCTCAAGGGCTACACTCAGCTGGCCGAGAGCTTCTCGAAGATCAAGAAGGAACGCGACAAGGACGATAGGATGATATCCTGATGAGGAGATTGAGGCCTTCCAAAAGGGGGTAAAGCAATGGTGGACAAGAAGAAGGACGATGAGGAGGACGAAGAGGACCTCGAGGATGAGTTCCTGCCGGACCGGCCAAAGCGGCGCAGGGCCTTCGACCCTTTCTCCTTCGGTAGCGATATGGACGAAGAGTTCGAGCAGATGCGGCGCTACATGGACCAGATGATGAAAGCGGCCATGCGCGGAGGCCTCGTCGGTTCGAACAACAACGAGCCTTTCGTGTACGGCTTCAGCATGAGGGTCGGTCCCGATGGAAAGCCGGTCGTCCAGGAGTTCGGCAACACTAGCAAGGCCAGGAAGATGGCGCCCTCCCAGCCCCAGGCCGCCTCCTCCAGCCGGGGACGATCTTGGGCCGCGGAGGACGATGAGGAGACCGAGGGCCCCCAGGGCCGGGAGCCTCTGACGGATATCATCGACTGCGGGGACACGATTGCCGTGACCGTCGAGCTGCCCGGTGTTGAAAAGAACGACATCAAGCTCGAGATCGCCGACACCTTGCTGACCATTAAGGTCGACGTCGAAGCGAGGCGCTACTTCAAGGAGGTCCAGCTGCCGGCCCCGGTCAAGGAGGAGGCTGTCAAGGCGTCCTACAAGAACGGCATCCTCGATATAACACTGACCAAGAAGGTCCCGCCCAAGAAGAAGGGGACGAAGATCGAGGTCAAGTGACCTAATCTTCGTCCGTTTTCTCTTTTTTTACCTTTGTTGATTTGGTTCTTTGCTTTTGCTTAGGTACTGTCTGTTCAATATCCTCTTTCCCGACCTTGGGGCCTTTACCTCTTCCATACAGCAAGAACAATGCAGTAGCGAAGATTGATGCAACGACCAATACTCCCACTGCCGCGTAGACCATCAAGCCGGGGCCTTTATTGGTGTGGTCCACAGGCGTTGGCTTAACAACGGGAGTGACGATGACAGTGAAGGTCTGGGTCGCACTGGCCCCCTCGTCGTCCGTAACAACGACCTTGACGTTATAGGACCCTTCCACACCGAAGGTATGGGCGCCGCTGGAGGCGTTCGAGAAGAAGCCGTCCCCGAAGTTCCATTTGTAGGTCAGATGGGCCCTGTCAGAGGCCGTGTCGTTGCCCTCGGCACTGTAGTTGATGTATCCTCCGGCCGTGAAGGCCAGGGGCGTGACCTGGGCCGTGAGCGTCGGGGCCGGGTTCGTGACCGTTATATTTACAGACGCGTTGTCCGAGGCTCCGTGGGCGTCGGTAACTTTCATAGAGATCCCATAGGTGCCGGTCCTATTGAAGCTGTAAATAAAATTCTGCGAGCTGAAGATCTTTCCATCGATGGTCCACTCATAGGTCAGGCCCGAAAGGTCCGATACTGTGTCCTGGCCGGAGCCGCTGAATTCGACCTGCATGTCCTCTTTGACGGTCAGGCCCGGTGCCGGGAATTGGATGCTCGCAACAGGGTCCAGGTTCTTTATCGTGATGCTCGTGGTGTCGTTTGCCATCAGTCCATTATCATCTCTGACCCAGAGCGTGACCTTGAACTTGCCTGGGGCCTGATACGTGTGATTGGCCTGGGCCAGGAGGTCCCACGCGCTCTTGGCGCCGTCGCCGAAATCCCACCTATACTGAAGTCCGGGGAGGTCCGAGATCGTGTCCTCGCCCAAACCTGAGAACTCGACCTGGGTGTCCTGGTCGAACTCGGTGTTGTTTTCAGGGGTCTGGATCGATGCAAGGGGCGCCACATCCGAGATCTTCACGAGGACCGTGTCGTTGGCCACGGCCCCGTTGTCGTCCTTGACAAAGAAGGTCGCGGTGTAATTGCCTTGCTTCGAATAAGAATGGTACGCGGTCTTGACCGGGGCCCAATCGCTCGAGTTCCCGTCGCCGAAATCCCATTTGAAGATGAGTGATGTGTTGTCCGAGGACGTGTCGGTCCCGTTCCCGGCGAACCGCACGATATCATCCTCGAGACCGTAGAGCGTGTTGCCCGCGTCCGCCTTCGGTGCAACGTTCTTTACGGTCACATTGAGCTTGTCGGTGGAGGTCGCGCCGTACAGGTCCTTTACGGTCAGGGTCGCGACGTACACGCCAGCCTTTTTATATGCATGGTCGACCAGCGGGTTCGCGTCGAAGTCCCTGGTCGCACCATCACCGAAGGCCCATTTGAAGACCAAGGAATCGCTAGGTGTGTCGTAGGACATGGAGCCTCCAAAATGGGCGTCCTGGTCCTCGTTGACGGTCATGTCCTCACCTGCGACGGCCACTGGCGGTACGTTCTTCACATTTACCATGGTCGTGACCGCGGAGGCGATAACTAGGCCACCCGCATTGTAAGTGAACCGCGGGGTGAAGACCCCGGGTGCAGCATAGTATGCAGTATTGTTCAAGGAAGTTTGGTTCTCGACCTCGTTGGTACCGTCGCCATCTATGTCCCATTGGAACCTGTTCTGAGGATAGCTCTTAGGCCAGTACCCGGACAAGGATGCGTTGAATCCAAGGGTCTCGTCCATGTTGACCGAGCCCTTCGATACCCATGCAGTTGCTATCGGTGGGAAGAAATCGGTCGCGCTTCTATTGAACGAGAGCGAGTAAAGGAACGCGATATTGTCCTTTACGGCCTCCTCGCCAAAGATGTAGGTCTCATAGCTGGGCTCCCGGCCGAACTGGTACAAGAAATAGGCCGGGAACAGGTAGGTCACGAAGGGCCCG
>Ga0209777_10006441_pt1 | contig 13215 bp, 16 predicted proteins | sample FrelakmetHBP12HB_FD_187147 | JGI IMG/M metagenome (GOLD analysis project Ga0209777, IMG submission 187147) | Freshwater lake sediment microbial communities from the University of Notre Dame, USA, for methane emissions studies -HBP12 HB (SPAdes)... | ecosystem: Environmental > Aquatic >...
GGATCCTCCTTTCCAAATCCTTGCATAGAAAATCTCCCACAGCCAATAAATTTATTTTTTCTTGACTCATATCTTACTCTGGAATTGCGGGAAGGATTCATTGAGCGCATCCTCCAGCTCAAGGCTCCCCGATTTTTTTGTAGGTCCGGTCGGTCCCACCCCGCCCCTGTCGCTGGACAGATCATTGTACTTTTTCAAGGTTTCCTCCAGCGATTTGATTTTGGCAAGGGCTCCCTGGTACTGCCGGTTGATCCATGCTGAAGCCACCGCCGCAATCGCCACTTCCGCGCGTTCTTCGGGTGTTTTTTTATTGATCAGTTCCCCCAACTTCCCTCTCCAAAGCTCCACGGATTTATTATGCGCCTCGATGTTCGCAATCTCAGCCTTGGTTGCCGTGGGAGAAACCTCCATTTTTGTGATATACGGAAAGCGCGGATTGCCCTGATCGTCTTTGAGCGCCGCCACATCTTCCACCCGTTTATTCATGCGGGCGGACTCCTCCACGCCGGACATTTCCGCCTTCTTGCGCCTGTCCTCCCAGAACTTTTTGTAATTTCCCTTGTGTTCATCCAGCGCTTTTTCACGTTTATCCCACAGGTCAATAAACTCCTCCCCCCGTTTCAGAAATCGGTTGGCTGTCACTTCATCGGCTTTCTCCGCCAACACGCGCGATACCCGTGAAATCACTCCTGGGTCCGCATAATCAATCCCGTCAATCACATTCTGGCTGACATTAAGCGCCTGGAGCATCTGCACCATCTGGTTTTTGACGGTTTCAGCCGGTTGCTCGAAAGTTTTGATAAATTCCGGGTCATGCTCGAAATCAACCACCGAGCGAAGGCCGCGAAGATCCTCGACTTCCTTTTTAATGGACTCCATTTCCGCCGTGGAAGTTGTAGCGCGTTCCGCGAGCGCGGTTTTCAGCTTCTTGACTTCCTCAGTGGCTTTCTGGAGCGCGTTCCATGCCCGGACATTGTTTTTCTTGATCTCGTTCCACTCGTTGAGAACCTTGCCGTAAGCCTTTTTCGGCGGCTTCAGCGTGTTGGGATCTACCGGAGGTTGATCATCATCCGGTTTTTTGGCATCAGGAACTTTTGAAGTTTCTTCCGGTTTTTCATCTCCTTTTTCAACTGGCACAGGAGCATCTGAAGAATCATCTTTTGAACCGGTCTCAACCCCGTCAGCTTTAAAAGCCTCTCGCAGACTTCTATCAAGGACATCATCGAGGTTTGTACCGAATTCGGGAGCTTCAGAGGTTGGCGGCGGCGTTGGAGCCGGGTCTTTCGCTGGAGCCGACATGGACGGCGTGTTTTCATCTGGCATTTTTAACTCCTATGGTAAAAGGCTTTTTAAAACGGTATGCCCAAACCGCTTGCGGAGTTATTCCGCCTTTTTCTTTTCCGGCTCCGGTGTTTTCACCCCGTAATTCATCTTGGGTTCAACCACCGTTTTCTGCAAAATTGCGAGCTGTGAAATCTTGAAGATGCACTCCTCGTACCCGGCGATTGCGCCGAGACGATAGGCAATCTGGTGGGGATTATGATCGCACGCCGGGGACATCCGGAGACTTTCTATAGCCTCCAAAAAATCCTTGCCCATCTGCGAGCCGATAAACTTCTGGTATTCCCCACCCCATCGTTGCTGAAATTCAATTACATTCATCACATGGCAGGCTGGCCGCCAACCGTGGTCGGCGATGAGCCTGTTGCTGGAGTTAAAGTACCACCAGTCTGTCCGGCTGTCAAAAGATTTTTTTGATGTTCTTGAACCACCTTTTGCGCCTCCTGGTGCATCTGGTCAACCGCGCCCGCCACCTGTTTCAACTGCTCCTCCAACTGCATCGCAATTTCCTTTTTGGTTTTGTCGGCCTTGAGCATCTGGATATGTTGGCCGGCGTGTTGCCCCACCATGTCCAGTACCGGCATGGGCGCTCCGTTCCCTCCCTGTTGCGTCATCTGGGTTTGCTGGGTCAGCCATTGGATCGCAACCTGCGCGTGGATGGGATGATTATCCCTGGGGGACACCGGCACATTGACGCCCTGCATCATGGCCGCAATCTCTTCCATCTGCGATCTGGCCGCCTCGATTTTCTCAGTCTGATCTTCGTCCGTGATGAGCAATCCGGCGATATCCTTCGGTCCCAGCACCGCCGCGAGATGCCGCTCCTTGAGCGCCTTCTGGCTCAGATCCGGATCCCCGCGATAGGTCGCCAGAAGCTCCGTGTAATTTTGACGGTCGCTTCCCATCACTGCTTCGATTCGGCCGGTGGACTTCGCCCCGCGCACCTTGTCGAATTCCTGCTCGGTGAACCCTTCCGCCAGCAAAGATTTTTGGAATGCCTGGGCATATTTATCCGGTGAATTCTTTTTCAATAACCGCCGGACGATGATCGAAATCACTTTTGAAATTGGATCAATGAACCGGACGATATTCGCCTTGGAAATCATCTGCGCCCGCTGGTCGGCAATCGTCGCCGCTGTCGCCGTCTGGTTGCCACGGCGGGTGGGTGTGGACACCGAAGGCACCACATCTCCAATCCTTTGCTCCACCGTGGTTGAGAGGAGCGCATCCACCTGAAAAGCGGTTGTGGAAATGGAAGGAACCGTGGTTGCGCTGACCTCCATTCCCGCAGGAATCACCGCAAACGGTCCCACCACCGCCAGATTGAACTGCTCCTGGCTCTCCTGATCTTTCGGCTGGAGGATGGTGAGGCCGCTGGTGAAACTCTGGTCCAGCAATCCGCACCGCAACTTGTCTTGGCTCCGGTGGGAATTGTAGGTCCGCCGCCCCAGCCCCCGGCTTCCATGCCAATGCCCGTCTCCGCTCTCCAGATCGAAGTAAACCAGGATGTCTTCGAAACTTTCCCAGCGATCCTCTTTTTTGAAAAGCTCCACTTGGCTCGACTGCACTTCCGATGTCTCGGTTTTACCGTCCCAGACGATATAATGAGTCACCTTGCCGTCCAGCTCCGCCGCGAAAACATGGTAGGTTTTGATTTCCTTGCCGCCGACCACCGATGACCACAGGGCGCCGCCACGGATTGCCGATTCCACTTCCACCCAGCCACCGCGCCGGTTATCGGAACGTAAAATCTCCTTCGGCACCGCGTTTTCGATCGCCTTGCGTGTGATGTCCACGTTCCACCCGGCTGTTTTCGCCGCTTTTTCATCGGCGATATATTTGTAAAGCTCGTGGATCATGTAGCTCCGCCGCCACACAAACAATTCCAGATCCGAAACATCGTTCTGGCTCATCTCATGGACGAACGAATCTTTTTGCGGAACAAAAATCGGGAACGGATCGAAATCGCTGGGAAAAACCACCGTGTTATACCCGTTCAATACAAGATCCTGGATCAATCTGCTCATCGTTTTCGGCCATTTACCCCAACGTTTGATGATTTCCGTGAATCGTTCCCGCATGATATGCAATTTTTCATCCGGCAGATCCCCGTCAATGTTGGCGATGTACTGCGAATCGCTCACCAGCTCAAGGTACGGCACCGTGGAGCGTCCAATCACGCCTTCCATGAAACCGAAGCTTACATTGAACCGATACGACTGCCCGATGGAAAGCAATTCATCCTCGTCGTAAGGCGGGTTGCCGGTAAAAGCCGCCATCACCCGCGCACGCCACCAATCCCGCGTCTCATCGTCATCCTCCAGCTTCCGCGCCACCTGCAATGCTTGGCTCGCGTTCTGCAAAGCACGCTGGGTGTTTTTCCCGGTTCCTTTTTCAAACTTCGGGTTTTGAATATCAAGCGTGTCCTTCGCCACATTTTCGGAGTACATAAAAATCCTTTCAACAATTTTTCATCCAACAAAAACTCGGCCATTTATTGACCTGCTCGCATTTCGGATCAAAGTATTTCACCGGCACCCAGACCTTCAATTTCAGATCGCACCCGCAGAGCAGGCAGGCCTGCAATTTATCATTGTCGGCGGTTTTTCTGCCGGCCAGAGCGATGTTTCTCACGGCGTCAATCCCCGCCTGAACCATTTTTCCACAGGCGCCGCATCCGCCCGGCGCTCGCCGCGCCTCTCCAGACGGCACATTATTGTGGCAAGAGACGCAAACCTGCGCCCGGATATTCGCCGTATTTTGATCTTCCAACGCTCCGCCGTGGAGAATGAAATTTTTAATTGTCGTAGAGAATGACCGGATGTTTTCAATGGTAGTAGTGGGAGGGGCTGGTTTCATTTTGACATCGAGGCAGGTATCCGGATGTTTCGCGCAAATATAATCCTGAACTTCCTGATACGGATTGCCGTGTGGTTTATTATTGGAGTTGCGATGCTGGATGATGGTTCCAACCAGATCGTTGTAGGTTTGTTCATGGAAATGGATTCCGTCCTGCTCAAATGTCCAGCCGCCCGGCGGGATAAGGCTCGTTGAAATCCTGCTCATTTTTTCTTTTTCTTCATGCGCTTGGCTCGACGCGCCGTCTCGAGAGCCGCCGCTATCGCCTGCGAAAGCGGGTGGCCGGCATGGCGCATTTCAGAAATGTTCGATGAGATTGCCTCTTTGCTTCCGGACTTGATGAGTGGCATATCCTTGACATTTACCTGAATCCAGAAGATTGTCAAGAACGGGAATGACAAAACGCCAATATCTCGCCACCATCTTTCTCGCATTGGCGCTGAATGAAAAGCGTAAAGCGGCGAAACTTCTCTGGCCTTGGATGGTTCAGAATGCCTGGACTGAGCGCATCTGGGAAGCCATGGAAAAATATCCGTACCTTGCCATACTCGGCCACGGCTCCGCCTCGAAATCATTCACCGCCGCCGCTTGGTCGCTCCTCGAATGGTGGAGCGACATGCAGACCACCGCCGTCATAGTCACATCGGACACCATCGCCTCAATGTCGCGCCGCATCTGGTCCGATCTCAAACTTCTCCATTCCAAAACCCATGTCCCCATGCCCGGCATCCTGATTGATTCCCGGCGCATCCTCAAACACACCGCCATAGACGAAAAAAACGCTATCGCCGGTATCGCCGCCGAATCCGATGACGCGCAATCCAAGATCCAAGGCATCCACACCCAGCGAATTCGCGTCATCATTGACGAAGCTGACAACCGGCTCTCCGGCTCAATCTGGAGCGCCATCTCCAACCTTGCAACCTCCGGTGATCTCCGTGTCGTGGCGCTGGCGAACCCAGCCGACCGCTCCGGCCATTTCGGACGGCATTGCGAACCGAAGGACGGCTGGGCATCCGTCAATCCAGAAGTGGATTTCGAATGGGAAGGCAAACTTGGCTGGCATGTTCTCCGCCTGGATGGTCTGCGTTCTCCCAACATCATCGCAAAAGAGGATAAATTTCCGTTCCTCCTCACCAATGGCGGCCTCGAATCCATCCGCGAAAAAGACGGCGAGAAATCCCCCCAATGGTGGACCTACGTCCGCGGCTGGTTCCCGCCGGAAGGCGCCGCCTCCGTCATCTTTTCCCAGGAAGTTTTGAACCGGATCCCGAAACAGCCTTTCATCTGGCACTCCAACAAAATCCCCATCGCCGCCTGCGATCCAGCCTTTGAAGGCGGCGATACCTGCGTCCTGGTTCTCGGCCACACCGGCCGCCTCGCCGCGGATCCCAAAAAAACCATCATCAGCGCCGAAAGATTCATCCGGATCCAGCGCAAAGACACAAAAGTACCCATCACCATTGACTTCTCAAGTCAGGTTGTGGCGCTCTGCAAAAAACACGGCGTCAAACCCCAGAACTTCACCATTGACTCCACCGGCAACGCCCTCGGCATGTCCGACTACATCAAGCACACCTGGAGCGGCGAAACCATGGCTGTTGCCTTCGGCGGTTCCCCCACCAATCTCAAAATCACCCTCGAAGATTCCGCGCGCGCCGTAGACCGGTACGATCGTTTTGTCTCCGAACTCTGGTACGCCACCCGCGAATGGATGAAGCTTGGCCTCATCCATGTTCAATCCCCCATCCCGCCCGAACTCCTCTTCCAACTCGAATCCCGCACCTACGACATGAAAGGCCAGAAGATCCGCATCGAAACCAAACCCGAAATGAAAGAGCGCGGCCTCGACTCCCCCGACTTCGGCGACGCCCTCTGCCTCCTCGTCCACCTAGTCAGAGCCCGATCCGAAATCGCCTTCACCCCAGCCCAGCTCGCCCAATCCGAGCAGGACCGCAAAGATCCTTTAAGAAAATTCCGCCAGAAATCTTTTTCCTTCGCCCAACACTACGGCCTCAAAGATTCAGGTCAAGACGACCGAAAATATCTTCGCGAAACGGCAAAATACTAGTTGACAGGTTAAATTGTTTACTGTAAAGTTTTATAGTTTACAGAACATTTCAACCTTTAACTCATCCCACCCCCCTATGTACGGAAAAATTTTTGAATCTTGCTTTGAAGGCTCCATGGTCGGTGCCGGACCAAATGTCTTTGCAGTCTGGGCTTACATCATCTCAAAAACATTCGATTCCATCGTCGAAATCAACCCAAAACTCCTCGCCGTGGTCATCGGTACATCCGTCGAGGACATCGAAAAAGCCATCACCTACCTTACTTCTCCAGATCCAGAATCCAGGAATAAGGACAATGACGGACGCCGCCTCATCCACCAACACGCTTTCATGTATTTCGTCCCAAGTTGGGAAAAATACGATAAAATCAGAAATCACGAAGAACGCCGACAATACATGAAAATGTATATGAAAGACTACCGTAAACAAAAAACTCCCAATAAAAAGTTAACAAAAGTTAATGGTAAACAGACGTTATCAATGTTAGCCAACGCAGACGTAGACGTAGACGTAACTACAACTACAGAATTAGGAGTAGGTAGAGTGGATCAAAAAACTCCTAAAATTACAATGTCAGATGATGAGTTCCTTGCCTCCCTCCAATCCAACCCAGCCTTCCAAGGCCTCGACATCCCAAGAGAACTCTCCCGCATGGACGCTTGGCTCTCCGTCAACCCCCAACGTAAAAAATCCCGCCGCTTCATCATCAACTGGCTCAACCGCGCCGATAAGGTCATCAAAGCAGAAAATTCCCTCCCACACCCAGAAACCCCCTTCGACCGTATCGCCGCTGGCACCAAAAATGGCTTCTAAACGATTTATACCCCATCCCCCCACCCCTTTTGAATAAAAACCCCTCCTACCCCCATAAAACCCACCAGGAATCACTATCCTGTTAAATTTGGTCAGCAAAAGGCTTACTGAAGTTCAGGGCTCTGTAAAGGGGAGGCAGAAGCGAAATCAATTTCGGGATCGGGTCATAGGGGGGGGCATCCGGAGCGGAGGGCAGAACCCGCCGGCAGGCCGGCGTCCCTCCGACGGAAGGGAACAGACCAGACCAACCCGTCAGTAAAAAGCAATCGCTGAGACGCCCCCGCCCCCGGAAAGAAGTCGCGGCTTCGCCGCCCCCTCCGGACCACCCCAGCGCGCGCAAGCCTCAATCAACATCCTCTGTCAATTCCTTCCCCGCCATTCCGTCAACGTCAATCGTTTTCATATTCGCACCGCCCTTCACCATCTCACGGACTTCATTCAACACACCCGCGAACGCGCCCAACGGCATTCCACCCGATGTTACATCTAACTGCTTTGTTGTATCTGGAATTCCCAGCGCTCTCCTCCCAATATCATCAATTCGTAACTCAGCTTTTGTAAGTTGATCGAGTGACAAAGGAATTTTTTCAGCTTCAAAATTTTCTGTTTGGGAAAGAGATTTCTTGATAACTCGTTTGAAATCATCAGCGCGGGAAAGTGAGTCATTCACCCAATCAGCGGCGCGGCGCTGTATAGAAATAACGGCCGTTTGAACAACTTTTTGCGAATTCTCCTTTCGTAATCTCGACCAATTTTCTTGCCAGGAACGTTTAGCTAAAGCGCCAAAAGGAAGAGAAAACTTTTCAGCGATGTCACGCAAAGAGCCATGACCGGCGATATATTCGACCTTAACTTTATTCCAATCGGCTTGAACGGCAACCATGCAAAGAAAATAATGGCGATTACATCGCATGTCAAGCACCTTCCCTTTGTCCGGTCCATGAAGGCGATAAGCGCCCGAAACTGGACGGCGGTTTTCGGCGCATGGCCGTTGACGGTATGCGCTTGGCGCCAGCGCCGCGCTTTGGAGAGGAAAAGAAAAGGCCGGCCGCCCAGGAGATTATCCCGAACGACCGGCCAGAGGTTGGATTGTTTTTTTTAGTCGCCGTCCTCCTGGCGGACGATCAGCCAGAACCAGACGATTGAACAGGAGATGATAATAATGAATTTCATTCTGGATTCGTCTCCTTCCATTCTGGACCTTCGATTGACGCAATGAACGCGACGAGCGCGACCTTTGCGAAGCCTTGGGGTTGTGTGCGGTCCTGCTCCCAATTTTGAATAGAGTCAAGGGAGACTCCGAGGATTTTAGACAGATCCTTTTGGGAAAGACCGTGACGCCAGCGCAGGGCTTGGAGTTTATTTCCAAGGGTGATCATAACCGACCTCCTTTCACGCGCCGCAGGATGGCCGGAACCGCCAAATGCTGGCGAAGAAATCCCGCATACTCGCAGGCTTCGCTCTTGCCGACGAACTGGCGAACTCGAAAGCCACGCACGCAAGGAATGACTTCCCATTCCGGAGACCAATCAGCGGCCGAAAGATCGAGAGGGAGCATCCCTTGCCGTTTGATGTTTCGCAAATCGCGCAAGACCTTGATTTTAATGATCAGGTTTTTAAACATGATTTTCTCCTTTCAGGAATTGTAACGCCATTTCACAGTAGAATTCAAAGGATGAATTAAGTTCATCACACCGCCTTTGAGCATCCACTTTCCTTTTATACCATCCGGAGGAAAACCCATCATAAAGCCACTTTTGGCGAACCGGATATTTCACGCAATAACCCCGGCCGGAGTTCCCTTCCGTTTTTTTAGGACACCGTCCAATAGTGAAAGTGAGGTTCATCTTACACCTCCAATCACGACCGCGCGACCCCAAGGCACTTTATTTTCTTGAGTGAGAACCCACAGAACCGGGTAATCAGGAGGCGCTTCCGGGAAACTGCCGTCCCCATCTGTCAGGTAGATCAAGCCGGCGATTTGCTGACCGTCCGCCACAGCTTGGTTGACGCGCTCAAAAGCAGGGCAGAAGTCAGTTCCGCCGCCACCCTGGGCAGTTGCTGGGATTTCATCGCCTTGAATCAGATCATAAACCGCGCAGACCGTTGAATCAGCGTCAATCAGGAGCCCGTCCGAGCCGACATCGCCCAGGCAGTCAGCGATCAGGGAATTGAACGCGCTCACCGTGTCATTGTCAACGCTTCCTGAAGTGTCCCGGACGAACACAATCAAACCGAATTTACCAGATTTCCTCCTTGGATAAATCACTGGAGCCGTTGCCATCCGCCGGGATGATCGGGTCCAATCAGGGTTTCGATAATCCACCGCCGACTTGATGAAATCGGCGCATTCCGCCCGCCAGTCAACCTTTTGAGCCCGGACACGATTGAGGAGCCGTTGCTCATCGGCTGACAGATCGCCCCGGCCGGTAGACCGTTGCGCCATGTCCGCCTGGATAACGGCTTGCTCCCATTCTTCACGCAAGGTGGCAGGAGCCGGCAGGCTGGCTCCCTGGGCACCCCCCGCAGGATCCCCGCCGGGTTGTTCATCGGGCGCAGGATCCCCGAAGGAACCGCACGCGCCAGGATCAGGCACCGGCACGCCGGTATCGCCGCCCGGCCCAGACGGCGCTTTTTCGTTCCCGTCCGGATCTGGACGCTTGACGCGCTTAAGCAGACCGTAAATCTCCTCCTCAGCTTTGCCGCCGAACCGGGGCAGATCACAGAGAGCATCCGCAGGCATCTTTATGCCGGTCAGCCCGTTCAATTCGCCGTTAATGGCATAATCGGCCGCCTTCTGGCCGGCTTCTTCACGAATAGGCAGACGCCAAAAATGCCCATGGGCGCAATGTTTGACCTCATGCACTAGGACAAAACGAGTTTCCTCATCCGTCAGTTTTGTCAGGAACTCGCGCCCCCATTTAATGGAGCGCCCGTTTGTTTGCGCGGTTGGAACGTCTGATAACTCATCAGATAACCTCATTCCAAGTTGACCATAAAACGGCAGGTTTTGCAAAACCCACCACCGAGCTTGATCGACTTTCAATAATAGGGATTTATCATTCATTAGACACCGCCTTAAACGAGTTATCCAAATCAGATTGAAAACGAGCTTCCGCCATTTGAAGAGCGAGCTTGTCAATCCGCCTCTGGACTTCATCGTATTTGTTTGTTGCAATGGTGATTCGCCGCGACCAATTCGAACGGGCAACAGTTAATCGCTCTAACTGTCCCAGTAAGGTCATGGCACGCCGCCGCTTGGTTTCGATGATAATTTTTTTATCCATGTTAGTAACTCCTTTCTATAACTTGAAGTTAGAGCAGATTTCCGCCGCACGTTTAGCCGCATCTTCACGCGCTTCCGGATTGTTTCTTAATCTATCGGCGGAAACCGATCCAGATAAATGCGATGCTTGATCGGATAGAGCTTTAATTGTAGGGTTGTCGAGTAAGTTAAGATCACCAGACAACGCGCATATATCCGATAGGTTAGATACAAGGGTATCTCGGAAGATAGCCTTTGGATCATGCAATTTATCCTTGAACGCGCGGACCGCATCAGCGAGACGGTTTTTCAAATCCGCTTCAGCTTCAACCGCCGATTCCTTCAGCCATTCTTGCCAAGTGCCGGCATCCGGACAAGGCAGATAGCGAGTGGCGAATTTGAACTTTTCCCCTATGGAAACCGGCCAATGTTTCGGATCATAAAGCCCGTTCAAGCGAGCAGGAGCGGTTGAACGCTCGACATCATAGGCCGCCACGAACTCACGCGCTAAAGCCTCGTGCTTAGTTGCGTAGCCGGCCATGATGTTAGAATGTTCTAACTCTCGCCCGCAGGGTAGCAAGCGGAAGTTATCTTCGACTGACGGCAGGGTTAGCCGGTAATGTTCCGCACGCGCCGCCGCATGGAGCTTAGTAAGTTCACTTAGCGCCTTGTGATTAGTCAGCTTCACCGTAACCCGGGCAATGTCGGTTGCCTGGTGGTCAGCATTGACCTTTGCAGTTTCGTTCTTGTGTAACTTCGTTGCACGCCATGCCCCAGTTGATAGAGTTGCGAGTAACGCTTTTTTTGCTAGTAAGTTCGACATAATAATTTCCTTTTCTGTTTTTGTGTTTTGATGTTAGGTTAAGGGTTGTTATTTAGAGCATGAAAACAATTCCTGATTCTCCACGAACCAAGATTGCCATTCCTTGACGCCGGACAGTTTCGCGCCAAGTCGCCGATACATATCGCGGCCGGTTAACGCCGCATAAATGCGAGGCATCCGCCCCATATAGAGACAGAATGCCGGAGCATTTTGCGAGGTTGCCGCCGCCGCCAAGTTTGCGCTGATCAGGTAAAGCGCCGATGGATCAGAGGGAACCGGAGCCCCGTTCGGATCGATCGCCACTTGGTCAGGAGTGGGGAGCTTGTCCGCCAAGCGAGCGAACGCAAGGAATTCCGCCGCCGGTCCTTTGCCGATGGCCGCCCCGATATGGAGAAGGTCCGACATGCCCGCCCGCCAGAGCTTGCCCACCGTCTCCCAGGAGCGGAAGTCTGGCAAGCGCATTGCCGGGTCAGCATGCGGCCGCCAATCGTATAGCGTCCGCCCCACGGTGGACCTATGCCACGCCACCAGCTCAGGAGCGAAGCCCTGGTCGAGCGCCCACTCACACCAGCCGGCGACCTCATCCGCCCAGGATCCGAGCAGGGTTGACCCGTCTGCCTTGTTTTCAGCGCCAGGGGTGGCAATGGCAAAAGCCAAGTCAAAGCGCGACCGCAAAGGCTCACAGAGCCCACAGACCCCAGCCTTATCGGCCGGCCGGTTTGTGGCACCCCACAGCAACACGTTTTCAGGTAATTCCCCAGGATCAAACAGCTTCATAACCGAAGCTTGGACATCCATAGGAGCTTGCCCCAAGTCATCGAATAGGACAAGGACGACATCCTTTGCCGCCTTCAGATCGCGGAGCATTTCAAGCGGTAGTGCCCTTGTGACCCCGCCGGCCACGTCAGGCACCAAGCAACCTCCGAAGTCCACCCGCTCAGCCAAGGATGCACGGAAGGACAGGAACCGAGCGCCGGCCGCTTTGGCCGCCGCCGCAATGCGGGAGGTTTTCCCGCACCCAGGAGGACCGACAAGCAACACCCGCATTTTTTCAGCAATCAGTTTTGTGAGGTTCATTTCACACCTCCTTTGTAGAGTTCCCAGAGTTTGCAGACCGCCATAAATTGGCTATCCGCCCGAACGAGCCCCCAGAAGAGCCCGCCCTTGAATAAAGAAGCGTACCAGACGCCCCCGATTTTATAGGTTTTCATGTTTTTTCTTTCTGTTTTAGGTTGAGTTTTGTTAGTAGACTATCCGCTAACAGCGCATCTTTAGAGCATATTCAATGCCAACATCAAAACTTGTGTGAATATGCTCACCGCCAAGCATAACCCCGCAACCTGTTGTTGTGTGACATTTTAGCTCGGCAAAAAATGTTTTCCTATCGGCAAAAAGTGCCGTTTCAAGTAAGTGTCAACCTATAAATAAATGTCAAGAATAAAAAGAGGAGATTTTCGGTTTTTCTCATCTGCCAAGCCGGCCCCCGCGGCGCGCGCCGTCCTTTCCATGGAACAATGTTCCATGCGCCTTTACGGGTTTACGGGATGCTTTTACGGGTCACGGAACTTGTTCGGCCAGGTGTCCTCATCGAATTTGCTGGGACAATCGTCATTCTCGTCATACGCCTCGTCCGGGTCGAAGCTGAAGGCCATGGCTGGCTCTTTACGGGGCTTTACGGGATGATCATCACCGTGGTCGCGCCACACCCTATTACGGGGTGTCTGTTTACGGGTTTTGCTCACAAGGGAAGTCCCGGCGTGACGTTTGTTCTCTGCTCAATCAATTTCACGTATTCCGGGTTGATCTCGATCAGAATGGCTTTACGGGCGTTTTGAATGGATACCATGCCGGTTGTGCCGGATCCGCCGAATGGATCAAGGACGGTTCCCCCGACCGGACAGCCGGCGAGGACGCAGGGAGCTATCAAGTCCGGCGGGAATGTGGCGAAATGGGCTTCCTTGTAGCCTTTGGTTGTGACTGTCCAGACAGAGCGCTTGTTTGCCATGAGGTAGGGCTTCCCATCGGCTCGGTGGTTGCCGCTG
>Ga0209777_10006442_pt1 | contig 13214 bp, 19 predicted proteins | sample FrelakmetHBP12HB_FD_187147 | JGI IMG/M metagenome (GOLD analysis project Ga0209777, IMG submission 187147) | Freshwater lake sediment microbial communities from the University of Notre Dame, USA, for methane emissions studies -HBP12 HB (SPAdes)... | ecosystem: Environmental > Aquatic >...
GTGCCTACCGATTTTCTTGGTAGCGGGGGTTGGATTTGAACCAACGACCTCCGGTATGTTCGAACGGTCTCCATTAGCTATTAGGGTGATTGTCATCGTTTTCACCGCCTTTCTGGGCTGTATCAGTGTTTCCCCCGGTCTTGGTAGCCTTTGGTTTTTATGTCCTTGGCTGTCCCTTTGCCGGAGCCTTCTTGGTGTCCTTTCCTTTGTCAGTCGGTTTGATCTTTGCCTGGGTGAGGATTTGTTTTACCACAGGGTCATTGGGGTCGAACCGGTACTCGATGTGTTTCTGTCCAACCTCGGTCTTACCTGCCCGGTTGAACTTGTTCCCGAGCAACCTTCTGAGTTTGGTGGGTGTGATACCCGCCTTCTCCGCCAAGTCGTGAGCGGTGAGCGTTTTGGGTTGTGTCATATCTGTTACCTCCTTAGAATTTATTTTTGTAATTATAAGAGAGGTAAGGGCATATTCCCAAAGCTGTCTAGGAAGATTTAGCGTGAAATAGGCACGTTTATGCAAGGTAGGATTAGCATAGTGAGGGGATATTGAAAGCAGCTTGTCACTTGTTTATGTTTAGTGACAGGTATTTGGCCAATTTATTAAAAAAGGATTTTCTTTAACTTAAAAATTATGTGTTCTTCAAAGGTAACAAGCTACTTCTTCGTTGAGCGGTTTCCGTGTTTCTGTAAGCAAAAATAATATCTGGATTTGATAACATATTCAGAATGACACGCCGGAGACGGTCGAGGTGAGATACTCACCGAACTTTTTGAGGTATTGGTCATAATGCCTTTTCGTGTTAATCAAATACTTATAGTAATCCTTAACTCTGGCAACCTCTTTGACCTCACCCACTTTTATCTCAGGAGCTAGCCTGTGGATAACATCGTGATAGGCTCCGATGAACAGGATACCGGTTTCTCCTTCAGAGAGAGTTTCATTGATTCTACCGACAATAAACTCATCCCGCTGCTTGAGCAGCTTACCCCGGGCCAGTTTGTACCTGAGAGCGGCGACCTCCCTCTCTTTTAACGATTTGGAACGGGTCATTTTAATAATATAGTTGTATTCCTGCTTTACCAAGGAGAGCGACTCGGTTTTCATCAGGACGGCGCCCCTCTCCAGAAGTCTGCCTATAATCTCATAATTTTTACTTCCTTGCTTGATACCCTCTCTGACGATCCTCCGTCCTTCCACACCATCGGCAATCATCCCATCTTGATAAACCTTGAAACCATTGACTTTCAGAGAATCAAGAAATCGGCCGATAGAATCCCAGAAGACAGATACAATTTCCTTATGCTTTTGCCACAGTTCCGGCGTCAGCCTGGCATTGGCCGTGTCATCCAAAGCTGATGCTACGGAACCCATATCGGCACTCATGTGGATGATAGGAATAAGGTACAGCTTCCTCATCACTTATCCAGTGTATCTTTGAAGTACGTTTGACCCTCGGCCTCTCTGAATGCTACTTCCGCTTACTCTTAACAACGCCATGCAATTCTATCCGTGTGCCGCAATTGTGACAAAATTTGCGCAACTTCCAGAAGCGCTGTATCATACCGCAACCTGGGCACTTGATGGTCCATGGCTCTCCACAATTCGGGCAGAAATCGGAGTCACCGCTGATGGTGCTGCCGCATCCCGGGCATTTGTTCCATTCTGTCATCTGATATTTTCCTTTCATTCTTCCTTGGTTTCCCCGCGTTTGCGTAGCTTCTTCCTGTCCAGGCCGAGGAGATGTCCCTCTTCATCCATGCGGAGTTCATACAAACCCAGCACATCCATGGTATCCGGGATGGCCTTCCTTTCCAGTGACTCCATCTGGATAGCCCACCCTTCTTTCGTCTTAGAAAGGCCGGTAATCCCATCGGTTGGCTTCTTGCCGAGTCCGATAAATTCCTTGCGCGCTTTTTCTACTACTTGATTAGCGTTCATCTTAGACCTTTACCTCCTCTTTATTTAAGTAATTTGCAGCTATCTCCTTATCAAGGGAAGACAGGATATTCCGCTCCGGTTCCAATCCTGAAACATTTATCGGCTCTTTTACTCTTTTTTGCTGTCGCTCCCTGGTGGCAATTGACCTTTGCGCCGCATCCCAATCTTGCCAGATGCCATATTTCAACATGGTCTCTATCCCCGCCAGGCAGGCTCTCAGATTAACCCCCAGAAGGGGAATGCCGGCGACATTAATAAGGATGTCAGCATTGAGAACCAGCCCCTTATCCAGTACCCTGTCGAGAAGGTCTACCAGTGTGGCATGAGTATCCCGGGTAGGCTGCACTTTATTCTCCTTTAACTAAAACAACGGGCTTGGCTACAAAGCTGTAGGGCGGCCAGGGACCGGAAAAGTGAACGGAGAAGCCGTTCATATTATTGATTGCCTCCAACTCCTTACCCAGGCTGTCGACTTTATCTCTGGCTACCAGGCAGGAGAGGTTAAGCAGCATTACCTTGCTATTATTCAGCTTCTTGGTCTTCTCGACGACGATATCATCGGTGTGCTTCTTAATCCTGCCGTAGAAATCGTTGAACCACACGTTAGCAAGCTGCTCTGTCTCCGTTTTTACGGTTTTTTCCAGCTTTTGCTTATACATATAAGCCATACCCGGTGATTTGGTGGACATCTCTTCCTTGATTCTTCTAATTTCTTCGCTCTGGTCCGATATCTGCTTAATTATTGACTTAGATTCATACGAGACCTGAACTCCATACTCATCTTTACCCTCTATCTTTCTCATCACCTCACGAAGGCGGTCATAATCCTCCTTGAGCCACTCATTCACCACTTGTTCAGGGGAAGTGATATCATTCTTGGATTGTAGTATGGTGTCGAAGCCCAGGGGGATGACGATACCGAGTCGCTTGCTAGCCGCATCGAGAACGCTTTCGTGGGTCATCACCCAGTTCTTCACTATTTCGTCATTATTGGATTGATACGGCTTGGTAGAGCAATTATGAACGATAGCGCTGATGTCTTTGTAAGGGATAGTGTAAACCTCATTGCCCTCTATACCTATCGGCCCCAGCCTGACCTCCTTATCTCCCACCGCCACGCCATAGATATATCGCCCTTCACCCTGAATGCCGACTTCGGGCTCTGGGCCCGGACCCGCGGCTCCGGCCGCCTGCGCCTCCGGTGTTGTACTAGAGCGGGCATTATGCATCTCAGGAACTGAGGCGGCGGCTTGGTTCAGTCCAGCGAGGAGCACCTCCAGTCGCTTCGTTTCTATCCTCTGTCCTGTCAGCTCGCTGGTCAGAAACTTGATGATTCTGGGGTCAATGGCGCCATCTTTTTTCTGGCCTGTAGTGGCTAGAGTTTCAACAAAGGCGGCTATAGCATCAAGCGCTGATTCATCAGCCGGTGTGCCCGCTTTACTGAGGACAGCCTGTATAGTTTCCTTCTTAACCGGCTTGCCAGCTGTGTGCAGAGCCAGTATTGCGTAGAATATCTCATCCATTTGTTTGCCTCCACAAGAGGTTATTTTTCCCTCAATTAAACCAGCGGGCTTTTTGTGGTTTCCTCCCGCCAGCTTTCCGGATTAACTATTCTATCAATAACACCATCCACAATCTCGTCCAATCCATCTCTCACCGCCTGAACCGACTCAATGATGCCCTGCTCAGTTTTGATTTCTTCCAGGGCGATATCCAGGTCCATCAATGCTCTTCCCAGCCGCTCACACTCTTCCTCGCTCAGACTCCCGCCTTCCATTCTTTTAAACGCCTGGATTTTCAGGGCGTCTTTGATTACCTCCACCAGGGCTATTACCAGCCCCAGCACACCGTGCTTCAGGTTTTTCTCATCAATATTAATAGCCATAGTTCAGTCCTATTTCGGTTCCTTCTTCAGGCTGATTTTCAAAATACCGTTTTTATAAGTTAAGCTCGGTTTATCTCTAATCATACAAGGTAACTCTATATCCTTGTGGTACTGGCGATCCTGGCTCCTGGCAAAGAGTACCAGCCGGTCACCTTTGACCTCAATCTCTATATCCTTCTCATTTACACCAGGTAGCTCAGCGATTATCACAAGGTTGTCACCCTCGTCAAACGTATCGGTATTCACGTCTCTCTGGGGTGCGGGCACCGGTGATTCTTCCCCGAGCGTGGTTCGGCTCACCTTCAGGTTAGTCCTGGGCGGAATAATACTCCTTCTGTTACCAATTACCCTACTTGATGGAGAGGCTTTCCCCATGCGTCGCTCAATCTCGGCATTGGCGGCTTCCAGTCTCTTCTGAAAGGCATCTGATTTCTCCAGTCCCTTGACTAACTCGCCGAAGCCGGGAATAACCTCATCCAGACCGCGAAGAACGCCTTCCACCGGGCCTTCCGACTGCTTCTCCGGCTGATTCTGAGGGTTATCTTCCTTTCTTCTTTTCCCTTTTACCTGTCCCATTACTCTTCCTTTTTCCCAGCCGAACCTTCAATATACCGTTTTTGTACGATACTTCACGTTGAGCAGGGTTGACTGAGGTCGGCACACGAGCGATTATGGAGATGCTATCTTTCTCATCGAATATATCTACCAGCGGTTTGTTCCCGGCTGAGATGGGAAATTTCTCTTCATCCAGAAACCACCAGTTGAACAAAACGATTGCCCCGCTGCGGGAGTCCATCTTTGACTGTTCGAAGCTCACAATCGGCCTCCCCCAGAGCCTTAGGGACTTTTCGTTGATAACCTCCCTTAGCCGATACAGGACTTCAAAATCGCTGGCAGCGTCAATGAGCTCTCTTAATTCCGAGATATCGGCATGCCGGTGCCACCACAGGTGCCACAATATAGCCCGGCTCTTCTCATCCAGAACCTGAAGGAGTTGATCTAATCCTTTTCTAGGTTTAACAGTCACAGCGCTCATCTTAACATGCCCGCCTTTTTACTCCGCCCGGATTCTGGGAGCTATTCTGTCTTCAACCCTCTTTGCCTTGGCGCTTATCCACCCGCACCATGGACACCCCTCGTTGAGAAGCTCTTCCACAGCGACCTTTTTGCTGCACTGCGGGCATATCTCCTTGCCTACTTCCGTTTCTCTCCAGGCGGCCTTCTCATAGTTGGTGCCGCTGGGGAACTCCAGGCCATACTTGGCGGCTGTTTCAAAGGAGGCCAGGGCAGCCCTTATCTTAATCCCAAGAAGTTCGACTCCGGCTATCGAGACACAGATATCGGCATTAATAACCAGTCCCTTGTCCAGTATGCGGTCAATGACGTCCGCAAGTGAGCCGCCTCCGTCTTTGGTTGGCTGTAATGGCATTTATTTAACCTCCTGGCTCTTTTGGTATTCCCTCACTGCCCTTAACCTTACGATAAGCTGTTCCTCTAAGCTTTCGTATTCTTCTTCATTCAACTCCCCATCCTGCAGTAGTAGTTGTAGCTGCTGGAGTCTCGCTTTAATCGACTCCTCGGTAATAAGGCGCTCCTTGTCAATCTCATCTCTCAGCTTGCCCAGTACCTCTTTGGTGAGTGTCATGGGAACGCCGAATAATATGTTGGACAGAAATCCAATTAACATTTCACCGGCTGCAGCCTTAAATCAACAAAGTTATAAGGGGGCATAGGCCCCACGTATTTAAAATTTACTTTTCCCTGGAACTTTGTATCCAGCGTGTAGACCTGTTCCTTGAATTCACTCTCCCGAGACTTATCTATCAAGAAAGAAGCATTCAGTAGGTTCTTTAGTCCCACCGGATTATTCACCTTAGTCTCATAAGATAGCTCCTTGAGGACGGTGTAAACCATATCGGCGTATCTGGTCTTCCAGTCAAGAACGATGTTATCCACCAACTTACCAGCTTCGATCATCAGGTTCCGTATTTCACCGGGGGACGATGCCGCATTTATTTTAGCCTTAAGCCTAGAGAGTTCCTGGTTTTCACCTTGAATCTCTTTAATGATGGTCTCCGGGTCCCAGTAGAGCTTCAGCTCAACTTCTATCATGTCGGCGAGCCGGTTCAATTCGCTGGTAAGACCTTCGTAATTCTTCTCCAACAGTCCTCGGACCTCCTCCTCGCTGGTGGACACCATGCCGAAGCCCATGGGAAGCAGGGTATATTCTTTCAAAAGCTCATCCTGGACAATTGTGTGAGCCTGCACGTTCTTTCGGGTCGGGTCTATCTCTGAGAATTCGGTATCACTGATTACAGCGGCTATTTTTTGATGGTTGATGGTATAGACATCAGCCTCTCCCACCCCCGTGAAGCTGAATCTCTTGAGTTGGGGTTCCTCAACAATCCCATAAATATATTCGCCTTGCCCAGACATCTATTCTTCCCCTTTCTGGGTTTTTAACCAATTGATAGCCATTTCAAAATGTTGTTTGGTAATTGTGAGTTTGCTCTTCTTGTCTTCAGCCTTGATAAACGCCCTGATGGCTATCATGGCGGCTTCTCGGCAGATGACCTCTATATCTGAACCCGCCAGACCTTCTGTTTTTTGGGCCATGACTTCCAGGTTGATGTCAGGAGACAGGGGCTTGCCCCTGACATGAATCTTAAATATTTCTTGACGCGCCTTTTCATCAGGCAGCGGGAACTCCAGGGTAAAGTCAAACCTGCCCGTCCTCACGATGGCGGAATCAATCAGGTCCTTTCTGTTGGTAGCTGCCAGGACCAGCACCCCTTTAAGCTCCTCAAGCCCATCGAGTTCGGTGAGGAACTGGCTGATAACTCTCTCTGTAACCTGTGAATTATCTCCCGCGCCGCGTTCGGGAACCAGCGAGTCAAACTCATCGAAGAAGAGAATACACGGGCTGGCTTGCTTGGCTTTCCGGAATATCTCTCTTACGCCTCTTTCCGATTCGCCAATATATTTTGACATAAGCTCAGGGCCCTTTATCGAGATAAAATTTACCTCGCTTTCATGGGCCAGTGCTTTGGCTACTAGAGTCTTTCCAGTCCCTGGCGAGCCGGAAAGAAGAATACCCTTTGGCGGTTTGACGTTTGCCTCCTGGAACAGGTGAGGATATCGCAATGGCCATTCTACGGCCTCAATCAATTTCTGTTTCATTTCATCCAGGCCGCCTACGTCCTCCCATCTCACGTCGGGCACCTCCACGAAGACTTCCCGAATCGCTGAGGGTTCCACCTCTTTTCGCGCCTCGCTGAAGTCATTCATTGTTACCTCAAGCTGCAGTAGGGTTTCATACGGAATCTCGTCCAGTTGAAAATCGATGCTGGGCATTATCTTTCTCAGAGCATTCATGGCTGCCTCGCGGCATAAGGCTTCCAGGTCGGCTCCGACGAAGCCATGAGTAATTTGTGATAACTTCTCCAGGTCTACATCCTGCGCCAGTGGCATGCCCCGGGTATGAATCTGAAGAATCTCAAGGCGTCCTTTCTGGTCGGGGATGCTGATGGCAATCTCGCGGTCAAACCTGCCGGGCCGCCGCAGCGCCGGGTCAAGAGAGTTGGGGATGTTGGTGGCCCCGATGACAATTATCTCACCCCGTGACTCCAGCCCGTCCATGAGGGCCAGCAGCTGGGCAACCACCCTTCTCTCTACCTGCTTCTCGCCTCCCATATCTTCTCTCTTGGGAGCGATGGCATCGATTTCATCAATAAATAGAATAGCGGGCGCATTGGCTTTCGCCTCTTCAAAGACCGCTCTGAGCCGTCCTTCGCTCTCCCCGTAGAACTTGCCCATTATCTCCGGGCCGGTGATGTGGGTAAAATAGGCGGCCGTCTCATTGGCCACGGCGCGGGCAATCAGCGTTTTGCCGCATCCCGGAGGGCCGTGAAGCAGCACCCCCTTGGGAGGGTCTATCCCCAGCCTCTCAAATATCTGAGGATACTTGAGGGGAAGTTCAATCATCTCTCGGATTCTATGTAATTCTTTCCCCAGGCCGCCGATATCTTCATAGGATATTTTAAAGTCTCCGGTTTTGGCTTCAGCCTTGTCTTTAACCTCAATCTTGGTTCTGGTGTGAACCAGCACTATCCCTTTAGGGACAGCGCTAATAACCGTGAAATCCTGGCTGCGAGTGCCGAAGAGGTTGGCTCTAATAGTGTCCCCCTCTACCAGTGACAGCCCGTCTAATAAAGTGCCAATATACCTGGTATCTCTCTCCTGGCTGATTGACCTCACCAGTGTCAGAGGGTTCAATACTATTTTATCAGCTGGTAAAAAGCTGGCCTTTTGTACCGTAACCTTTTCATCCAGAGAGACCTGGGCATTACCTCGTAAAAGCCCGTCCATCTGGATGAGTGACTTTCCGCGGTCTTCGGTATAGGCGGGCATGACCTTGGCGGCTGTCTTTCGCTTACCCTCTACCTGAATAATATCACCCACCTCAGCGCCCAATTTTTCCAGATCCTTGGGGTCAATCCGGGCGATGCCCCGCCCCACATCCCGGGGTTTTGCCTCAGCGACACGAAGAGTCACAACCGCAGTATCAACGCTCACAACAGATGTCTCCTCTGGTTATTTTTCTTTTTCGAGGGTAATTTCTAAAATACCATTCTTGTAGGCAGTCTTTACCGAGTCTGATTTTACCTTGCCGGGGAGGAGAATTTCCTTGGCGTATTTCCTGTCTCTATCAGCGGCAGCCAAGTTAAGGATGTCCCCGTTTACTTCAATTTTGATTTCCCTCTCGGACACGCCGGGCAATTCGGCAATGACTAAAATACGGTCTTTTTCATCGAAGATGTCCACCATTGGCTCCCGGACCTCTTCCACCACCGGCCCCTTCGCCGTTTCCCTGATGTTGCCAAAACTCTCAATCACCGGCTTACCCGCCAGGGTTCTAATGCTGAAGCCGTAAACCCCTTTGGCTCCCCTGGGCAAGCCGCTAATCTCACCCTTTTTCTCGACTCCTTCTTCATTCAACTTTGAGGCCAGGTCAATGAGGTTACCCAGCCCCTTGAACAACCCGCCGAAGCTTATATTGCCCATGCCAAAATCAACATCAACCTTATCGTTTCCCCCTTTTTTAGACATAATTTGCCTCCGCATGGAAAGAGGCAGCCAAAGCTTCATCTATCACCTGACTCACCTTTTTCCTGTCCTTTCCAGCAACTTCGGACATCAAAACATCGAGGCAGATTTGCTTGAAACCGTTACTGCCGGGACCGGCCCCTTCTTTTAGTTTAAATATCTTACCCAGTACGATGCAGGCCCGAACCGTGGGGGTTAGCCTGTTCTCCGATTTAGCCTCCCTCACCTTCCTCACTAAACGGACAATATGCCGGGAGTCCCTTGAGGAAAGCTTGGCCTTGGCCCGGGTGATATCGATTTCGGTTTCCTCATCGAAGTTGCCGAGTTCTATGGTCACCATGCGGTCGCGGAGGGCGTCCTGGCTCTTGTAGACCCCGGCGTATTCCTCGGGGTTAGAGGTAAAGATAGCGGTAAAATCCGGATGCACCTTCAAGTAACTCTCACCGCCTCTGGCCGCAGGCAGGGGCAGAAGCCCTTCTGCAATATTGAAAGCAGCACGTTGTTTGCCTCCGGCCGCGACCGGGTAAATTCGTCATAGATTAGAGTGAGTCCGTGCTGACAGGCAGTGGTGAGCCGATTATCTACCCATTGCGAGGTCATGCTCTCATCAGTCTTGAGCACTGAGCGGATGTAGTTATCCTTAAGATATTTCTTGTGATAGCCCAAAAGTCCACCAATCAGGTCGGAACTGCCAAACTCGTGGTCCCCGCAGACTATCACTGCCGGACGGCCTATCTTATCGGCTATGTGCAGAGCCAGAGTCGTCTTCCCGACCCCAGCCGGTCCACTGAGATTGACAGGGAAACCCGCCCTGATGTAATCAAGTGCCCGGTTGGTAAGGTTCTTTATATATGGCGTTTCCACAAAGTCGGCACTCGGTTGAGTACTGAGCACTGTTGGTACTGCTGGTACTGTTGCTATCTCTCCGTACATAATCGTCACCTGCCTGCTTTCTCTCGCTGAAGGAATACCATTTTCATTTGATATCTTATGTTTAATATTTCAGCTCTACCTTACGCAGTTTTGGCTTTCGAGTTGGCAGTTTTGGCTTTCGAGCTGGTACCTCTGCTTTTACTGGTAAGGGATTCCTTCCCTCCAGGCGTGCCTGTTGTAGCTCGTGCCTCAGCTCGGTGAGCGCTCGGTTCTTGTTGATGGTCACCGCCAGCTTATCCCTTGCCCTGAGTAACCGCTGCCGTGATTTATCTACAGCTATCTCCATAGCAGCAAAGCGTTTCCGCTCTTTTGCCATGGTCTGTTCTACCTGCCTGTCAGTCAAAGATAGTAAGTGCGCCACTTCGTCCTCTGTTCTGGACAATGAGTTGGTGGTCTTAACCCTCTTATTTTTAGCCAGGTCAAGACCAGATTTAATCTGGCGCATTGTTCTGATATTTCTTAGAGCTTCACTTGGCATAATATCCCTCATTTGCCGACTACCGGGAAATAGATTTTATTTTCCCTACGGATTTTCCCCTTTTTTATAAGGTTCGTTGATATCTTCCCCAATACGACAGGAGCAACCCTGAGTATACTGGCTATCTCCTTCAGGGTTATCCCTGCTGTAGGGTACTCACCGATGGTTGCCAGCATCTTTGTCTCAAGGTCAGGGTTTTTCTCTTTGGCTGCCGGTGCCGCTACTTTTGGTTTAGTCTTTGTCCCGCCTATCTTCGCCTGCATAGTGGAGGCTAACCCCTGCCATGCAGTTCGAGCTTCCTTCATGTCTGCCATCGTCTCTTGCCGCATTCCAGACACTTCGCTCTCTATTCCTCGGTCATAACTGGCTAAGTCTTTCCTTAGCTGTGCACCCATCTGCTTGTGTGACCTTTGGAAGCCATTGCGCATAACGTGGGCTTCAGATTTCCGAGCAGCCGCACCTCGATCCAAATTCTTCCTTAATTTTGCGCTCATGTCCTGGAAAGAAGCTCCTATTTCCTGACGCATTTTGGCTACCTCACCCCTTACCCCCCGATTATGCTCAGTCAAGTCTTTCTTCAATACTGAACTCATCTCCTCACGCGAGTTTTGAAAACCACTCCGCATGGCTTTAACCTTGGCTCCCATTTCTGCCTTATCCTGAGCTAAATCTTTCCTCAACTGCGTACTCTTCTCCTCACGCGAGTTTTGAAAACCGTTTCGCGTGGCTTTAACCTCGGCTATCATTTCTGCCTTGTCCCGGGCTAAATCCCTTCTTAGCTGTCGGCTTGTCTCCTGGCGAGAGTCTGCAAAGCTATGAATCATGTCCCTGGCTTCCCCCCGGGCTTCATTTACCTCTTCCCTTATTTCACCAATCCTCTTCATCCTGTCCTCGTGGGAAGAAGCGATATTGCGGGTAAGTTCTTTCATCTCAGAAGCAATCCCCATCTCTGTCCTCCTTTTTAAATCAAATTTTTTATTGACGCCATTGGTGGCTGGTTTCCTGGCGCCGCTGCCTGAAGTGAGACAGCAACCTTTCTACTTCTTCACGCCGCAACTCTCTGTCCGTTGCTCTCTTCCGGAGAGCTTCAGACGCTTCGAGTTGTCTTAAGTCTTCCAGGTTCAAGGATTCGCCTCTATCCACAAGCCTTTGCAGTTTGTGGTTAATTTCCTCTTGTTCCCGCTGAAAGTCCTTTAAGCGTCGCTGGAAGTCGCGGAGCATAGCAAAGAGCCGCTGCCCTGTATCCTCATAGCTAGCTTTGATTTTATCTATAACCGCATCGAGGCAACCCTTTTCCATATTTTCCTTGACTAATTCGACTATCTGCTGACGCAGGGAATTTGCCAGTTGTTTTTGCTCGTTCAGATATTCCTTAACTTTTTCTCTAACCCGGCTTTGCTCTTCTTCAATTGCTTTCCTGTTCTTATTGGAATCTGAAAGTAGCTGTTCCAACAAGCAGTCAAAGTCTCTCTTTCGTAAAGAGCAGTTCCTAGCGAGCGTTTTCTGTAAACCAGTCTTAAGCCTTTCTCTCTCTTTATCTAAAATATCGAAACTCCCGCCGGAAGTTTCCGTGGCCTGATACGCCGTTGTCATCAGTTCTTCCACCGTGGCGATTCTGCTTTCGTAGGAGGTAATAAGCTCTAAAACTGGTTCCATAATTTCATCCTCATTAAGACAGGAGAGACATTGGCAAGGTGCGCTTCTTAGCCAAGGGTACCTTGGCAATATCGTCCCCTTGATTGTTAGGCTGCTGTAGCCGTAAGGCCAATTGCTTCAGCATACTTCAGGTATGTCTCGACACTGGCTATGACTACCCTGGCTTCAATGGTGAGGATTTCCAAGCCGAGCAGGGAAACCCTTACCCAGGCATCGAGCACGAGGCCCTTATCCAGTATCCGGTCCAGGACCTCAGCCAGTCCTGAAGATGCCATCGAGGTCTGTACTGCCATTTTAATTTTTCTCCTTTCTTTTAGATTTGGACTCAAAGGTGCCTTCCCTGAGAGGAATTTCACAACTTTCAAGGAAGTTCCTGTAATCCACTCTGTTGATTCGGTAATGACCGCTGGGCAGTCTGATTGCCTGCAGTTTCCCGCTTTCAACCCATCTTCGCACCGTGGTCTTGCTCACCATACAATAGCTGGCAATGTCTTTTATTTTGATTCGTTTATGCATAGATCTAACAAACGCCGCGAGCCGCTTTGTAAGCAAATACAATGGCTATTTTCCGGCACGCAGCTCCCTATCTTGATACCGGGGGGCTCCAATTTGCTCTGATGGCATATCCAAATGTTCATTTGGGGTAAATGTCTCATGTTGAGGCTTTCGTTACATTTGTGGATTTTTGGCACGTAACAATTCTGCGGTAGCGTTATCACAGAAGCGTCACAGAGGCCAACTAAATACTCACAAAATTTTCACAAAGGAAAAAGAAAGCTGACCGCTTGAAAGCGCTACAGCCAGCATAGCGAATGCAAATTTTGTCCTGGGTGTGTTGTTAAGACCAGTGTGACGATGAAGAGTCCGCGAGAGAGAAGCATAAGGTGCGATTGCTTCCTTTGAAATAACAAGGGCCTCTTTGTTAAGCGGCGAACAAATTGCTATTTAGTTCCTATTTGGGTGGGGTATTTTCCCCACTTTTTCTTTGTTTTTTAAAAACCCATTCTTTCCTTCGGGGGATTACCCACAAAGTAGCTAGTTCTTGAAATTTCACCTTATGACTTTTGTTGTATGAAGCAAGATAAAAACCGCTAACGTTTTCAGCGTCAACTGCCGTGGCCCGTAAGTGGATGGCCTTATACCCCTCTCCCCTGCGCCGGCCCAGCCCATACCGCCAGAAAACGGGGGCGTTTCACGCCAATAACCTAGGTGTTAGAGTG
>Ga0209777_10006443_pt1 | contig 13214 bp, 11 predicted proteins | sample FrelakmetHBP12HB_FD_187147 | JGI IMG/M metagenome (GOLD analysis project Ga0209777, IMG submission 187147) | Freshwater lake sediment microbial communities from the University of Notre Dame, USA, for methane emissions studies -HBP12 HB (SPAdes)... | ecosystem: Environmental > Aquatic >...
AGTGGGCTTGCTCGGAGGCGACGATCTTCTTCCCTGGCTGCAGTTGGCCCGCCACCCAGAGCGCTTCGAGATTGGCCATGGTGCCGCCGCCGCACAAGTGACCGAGGTGGCGCTCCCATCCGAACAGCGCCGCAATTTCCGCCACCGCCTCCTTCTCCATCGCTGAACTGGCGCGGCCGCCGTCCAGCGCATGGTTGTTGGGATTAATCCAGGTGGCCAGAGCGTAAGCGGCGCGGGCAATCGGGTGAGGCGGCTTGAGCATCTGGCCGGCGTACTGCGGATGGAAATAGGGGTAATTGTCCCTCATCCGGGCGGCAACTTCGTTCATCACGTCGGCCATGCGCCCGTGGCCGGGGGTCTCGGCCCCGGTGGCTGGCAGCGCGGCAAAACCGTCCTCCAGAATCTTCAGTCCCTCCGCCAGGAGCTTTAGCGTATCCGTTTCCAGCAGCATGGTGACCTCTTCACAGTAGACGGTAGACGGTAGGCAGCATTCGTGGGGACGTGACCTGTGAGCGCGGAGTAGGGGCATGCCATGGATGCCCCTACTCCGGCGTGCCGAGGAATTTTCGAATCTCGGCTTCCAGCGACGGGATAGTAATCACGCAGTTGCCGCCGTAGATGCTGGCCTTACCGTCGAAGTTGAAGAAGCGCGCTCCGGCTTCCTCGGCGATGATCTTGAGCGGAGCCAGGTCCCAGGCTTTCGCCGAAACCTCAATCCAGGCATCGGCACGCCCTGAGGCCACGGCCATGGCGTCCATGCAGCCACCCATGCTGCGCACCGCCCAGAACTGCGCAAGCCAGGGAAGAAGCCGCCCGGCGAAGAGGCGTCCCTCCAGGTTATTGAATGCGGTCAGGCAGACGAGGGCCTGGTCGAGAGTCTTGGCTGGTGCAACGTGGATTCGGGAGGCATTGCAGTAGGCGCCGGCGCCGAGTGCCGCGGAGTAAAGTTCTCCCAGCGCCGGCAGGTTGCAGGCTCCCGCGACAATCTCACCCTCCGCTTCCAGCGCCAGCATGACGCCCCAGGTAGGAATGCCGCGGACAAAGTCGCGCGTGCCGTCGATGGGGTCGATGATCCAGCGCCGACCGCTCCGCGACTCGCGCTGGGCGCCTTCTTCACCGAGCAGGCCGTCGTCGGGAAACGCTTCTTCCAGCAGGCGGGAGATCAGCCGCTCGTTGGCGTGGTCCGCCGTGGTGACGGGCGAGAGGTCGGGCTTGGTTTCAGCCTCGAATCCCCGCTCCCGATTTTCCAGCGCCAGCCGCCCCGCCTGCTCGGCAGCTATTTGCGCGACTTCCAATTCTCTTTGAAATCGCATGGGAGGGATTCAAACACTGACGATTTTCGACCGTAAGGTCCGTCCCGCCGACGGATTGCCGATTCCCCGCGGTCGATAATCATTATTCGGCAATCATCATTCGGCAATCGGCAATCAGAACGCCAAGTAGACGGGATTCTCGAGAATGCCTTTAAGGGTCTGTAAGAAAGTCGCGCCCGTAGCGCCGTCCACGACCCGGTGGTCGCAGGAAAGTGTGAGGCGGCAGCGCCAGCCGGCCTCGATGCGCCCATCGACGACCACAGGCTTCTCGCCGACTGCGCCTACGGCCAGGATAGCGCCCTCGGGCGGGTTGATGATCGCGGCGAATTCCTCGATCCCCAGCATGCCGAGGTTGGAAACAGAAAAGGTGGCGCCCACATACTCCTCGGGGTTCAGCTTGCGAATGCGCGCGCGGGCGGCCAGGTCTTTGGCCTCGCGGGAAATGTCCTGCAAGCTCTTGCGGTCGCAGTCGCGGATGACAGGCGTGATGAGCCCGCCACCCTCGACAGCCACCGCCATGCCCACATGCACGCGGTTGAAATAGCGGACCGCATCGCCCCGGAAGGAGGCGTTCACGGCCGGATGCTCGCGCAGCGCGGCCGCGCACGCCTTCAGGATGATGTCGTTGTAGGAGAGCTTGAGTTGCGCATCGAGCAGGTTGGCGGACTCGCGAAGTTCTTTCGCCCGCCGCATGTCCACCTCGATGGTCAAGTAGAAATGCGGAACAGGCGCTTTGCTCTCCACCAGGCGGCTGGCGATAACCTTCCGCATCGAACTGAGCGGCTCGTCATAGAAATCCGGTCCGCCCGGCGCGGGTACGGGACGCCGGGGCACAAAGGGAAGGGGTGAGGGGGCGCGGAAAGGCGAGGGAATTCCTCCTCCGCCACCCGAGACCTCGGTTGGAGCGGCAGGTGCTCGCCCGCGGACGGAGGAGTGGCGTTCGATGTCCTGGCGAACGATTCTTCCCCCCGGCCCGGAGCCTGTTAGGGCCGCGAGGTCCAGGCCCATCTCATGCGCCATCTTGCGCGCCAGGGGGGAGGCCAGAACGCGGCTTGACCCGGTTCCCACCGCCTCCGTGGGAATGGCTCCTCCGGTGGCAGGAGGCAGCGATGTGCTTGCAGGGGTGGCCACAGGTGCCGGATGAGTGGCAGGCGGATGAGCGGGCGCGGGACCGTGCGAAGGGCCAGGCGCTGCTATGGCTGCTCCATCGCCTTTGAGCAGCGCAGAGATATCCTCTTCGGGCTTGGCGATGACGGCAATCAGCGCTCCGACGGGCACGACCTTGCCGGCGTCCACCAAAACCTTGCGCAGGACTCCGCCACCCAGGGCGTCGACTTCCATGTCGACCTTGTCGGTCTCAATCTCCAGCAGCGTGTCGCCGGTCGAGATGGTGTCCCCTTCCTTCTTGAGCCACTTCAGGACCTTTCCTTCCGTCATCGTATCGCTGCCCTTGGGCATCAGGACTTTAACAGCCATAATCGAACCTCACGGAATTGCCGATTTTCGATTGTCGATTGCCGATTGCAAAAATCCGCCGCGCAGGTGGTCAATCGAAAATCGTCAATCGAAAATCGAAAATGTTAAGCGTGCGCGGCAGCGACAGGCGCTTGCCGGTACAGCACGCGGTAAACAGCGTCTTTCACTTTCTGCCTGTCAGGAAACGCCAGGTGCTCCAGGCTCTTGGCGTAGGGAGTGGGGACATCCTCGCCGGTGACGCGCAGAACAGGCGCATCCAGATAGTCAAAGGCCCGGTGCTGGATGAGGTCCACGAACTGGGCGCCCACACCACCGAAGGGCCAGCCTTCTTCAACCACCACGGCCCGATTCGTCTTGCGCACGGATTGGAGAATCGCTTCGCCGTCCAACGGCCGGAGGGTGCGCGGGTCGATCACCTCGGCGTCGATGCCCTCCTTCGCCAGTTCCGCCGCAGCGTCCAGAGCCACGAAGACCATCTTGGAGTGGGCGATGATGGTCACGTCCTTGCCCGGCCGCTTGATGTCCGCGATGCCCAGAGGAATCAGGTGCTCGCCTTCGGGAACTTCCCCGCGCGTGCCATAGAGCACTTCCGACTCGATAAACACCACCGGGTTATTGTCGCGGATGGAGGTCTTCAGCAGGCCCTTGGCATCCGCCGGAGTCGAGGGCATTACAACCTTCAGCCCGGGCACGTGACAGAACCAGGACTCGAGCGACTGGGAGTGCTGCGCGGCGAGTTGATGGGCCGCGCCGCCGGGCCCACGAATGACGATGGGGATCGGGAATTGACCTCCCGACATGTAATACATCTTGGCCGCGCTGTTCACAATCTGGTCGAGCGCCAGGAGCGAGAAATTGAAGGTCATCATTTCGACGATGGGGCGCAAACCCACCATGGCCGCGCCCACGCCCAGGCCCGTGAAACCCAGCTCGGTAATGGGTGTGTCGAGGACGCGCATGGGGCCGAACTCCTCCAGCAGGCCCTTGCTGACTTTGTAGGCGCCATTGTAAAACCCCACTTCTTCCCCCATCAGCACGATGGTTTCGTCGCGGTGCATCTCCTCGCGCATCGCCTGGTTCAAGGCTTCGCGGTAGGTCAGCAATGCCATCTTCGGCTCCTTGAAACAAAGTCCACAGTCGACAGTTGACAGTCTACAGTTGCACTCGGGCCGCGTAATTCCAGTACAAGTATTGGGTACCTGCCTGAACTGTGAACTGTCGACTGTAGACTGTCGACTGTTTTCTGCTCCTACTCCGAGTACACGTCCGTATAAAGTTCCTGGGCATCCGGCTCCGGGCTGCGTTCCGAAAAAGCCACAGACTCTTCCACGACCTCGCGGACCTTCTGGTCCAGTTCGTCGAGATACTCCGGGTTGACCAGGCCCAGGGTTTCGAGCGCCGCCGTAAATCGCTTGATGGGGTCATGCTTCCGCTGCTCTTCCACTTCCGATTTGGTGCGGTAATGGCCGTGCGCGGGGTCAGACATCGAATGGCCCATGAAGCGGTAGGTTCGGGCCTCGATGAGCGTGGGCGCGTTTTCTTGGCGCGCGCGGCTTACGGCCTCGTTCACGATATCGCGAACGGCCAGCACATCCATGCCGTCCACCCAGGTGCGGGCCATGTTGTAGGCACAGGCCTTCTGGGAAAGGTCATAAAGCGAGGAAGCGCGCTCGATGGGTGTGCCCATCCCGAAGCGGTTGTTCTCGCAGATGAAGACCACGGGCAACTTCCACAGCGCCGCCAGGTTCAGGGACTCGTGGAAGGAGCCGATATTCACCGCCGCCTCGCCAAAGAAGCAGAGGGTGACGTGAGGCTGCTTGAGGTACTTGGAAGCGAAGGCGGTGCCGGTGGCGAGCGGAATCTGGCCGCCTACTATGGCATGCCCGCCCAGAAAGCCGTGCCGCTTGTCGAACAAATGCATCGACCCGCCCTTGCCCTTCGAGCAGCCGCTCTGCTTGCCGCACAGTTCTGCCATCACCTCGCCGGGGTCAACTCCCCGCACCAGGGCATGCCCGTGCTCGCGGTAGGAAGTAAAGATATAGTCGTCCGGCCCCAGAGTTGAAAGGGCGCCCACCGCCACGGCTTCCTGGCCGATATAGAGGTGACAGAATCCCCCGATCTTTCCCAGGGTATAGAGCTCCGCGGCCTTCTCCTCGAAGCGGCGGACGAGCACCATCTGCTCGAGCATGGTCTTGAGCAGCGCCGGGTCCTCGCGCCGCGCTCGCTCCTCCGGCGTTTGCGCCGGGCCTGGACCGGTTCCGCACAAGAGGTCGGTCAAGTTCGCGCCGTTGGTTACGGTTTCAGACGATTTCACGTCAGCCCTCCCAGGATCATCCTAGTCATTAAGCCAAAGGAATTCCCCACGGCACAGCGCAACGGAATTCGGGTTTCGCCGTATCCCTTTATCTTAACCGGTTCTTGCGATTAGGGAAAGTCTAACACGCAGGGCAATTGGGCGGTCCTTTTGGGCGTGCTGTTCCTTAAGCCGGAACAGTAAGCCCCGCGAAGCCCTGCCGCCTAAACTGGAAACTGGACGTTGGAAAATCGAAAATGGAAAATCGAAATATTGGCCGGAAACTGGACTTCGAGCGTGTCCCCGGCAAGCCTTCAAGGAAGAGAGATGCATGACCTGCGGCGGGCATGGGAAAAAGGCGCGAATTTGGGTTCTGTGGAAAACCCACCCTTTATTCTCAATAACATAGTGGGTTCGTTTTTCCTTTTTTGGCGATCAGTATTGACAACATATATAATTTAACTTGTATGACAATCGGGGGCCCTACAGGCGGTCCCGCTGAGGGCAATGGAAATCCCAGTCCTTTTCATTGTCGAATCCGCCCCGCAATTTGTCAAACTCCGCCGGGCACTAATTCGCAGGCGGAATGTTCTGGTTCAACCGGAAGAAATTCGTCGGGTCGTATTTCTTCTTGAGCGCCGCCAGCCGCTCGTAATTGGGCCCGTAGGCTTCGCGGACGCGGTCCGCGCCTTCCTGGCCCAGGTAATTCACGTAGGCGCGCCCGGAGAGATACGTCCGCACAGCCTGCCAGAAATCTTGCACCCACTTGCGGTTGACAGCATTGTCTTTGGCGTCCTCCCAAACCCCAAAGGCGCTGAGGTTGTAGTGGTCGAACCGGTGGGCAAACGCCGTGGCGTCTGCCGGCACGCGGCTGGCCGCGCCGTGCATGTGCTCGAAGAACAGCGTGGTCAAGGGCGAAGGCCGGTGCGCGAAGTGTTCAATCGCCACGTCCATCACCTCCTCCGGCAGCGAGTTCATAAAGCCCGCCTTCCAGTAATGGAGCTGCCCCGGGGGATAAGACGCGTCGAACATGCTCTGGTGCTGGATGAACGGAACCGGCCCCACCGCATCCGCGACGGGCGGCCCGAAGGCGCGGATGGGGGCCAGCATTTTTTCTCCTTGCTTGGGGTCGCCGTTGTAGCAGACCACAAAGGCGCTCACCGGGATGCCGTCCGGGCTGTTCAGGAGCGCGGCGGCAACCGCCAGCTCATCGGGGCACTGATGCGTGATCTCGCGGTAAAAGCGCAGAACCTCTTTGGACTTCTCGAGGGGATAAATCAGCAGACCACCGATCGTGGGTTCGAGCGGATGCAGGCGATACCGGAACTCGGTCACAATGCCGAAATTCCCTCCTCCTCCGCGCAGTCCCCAGAGCAGGTCGGCGTTTTCCGTTTCGCTCGCCTGCACGGTCTTGCCTTCGGCGGTCACCACCTCCGCGCCCATCAGGTTGTCGCAAGCCAGGCCGTGCTTGCCCATCAGCCATCCCAGCCCGCCGCCCAGCGTCAGCCCCGCGATGCCGGTCCTCGAGACAACGCCCGTGGGCGTTACCAAATCGTGGGGAGTGGTCGCCTGGTCGTAGTCGCCCAGCGTCACTCCCGGCTGCGCCGCCGCGGTGCGGTTTTTCACGTCCACCCGCACGCCTTTCAACTTTCCCATGTGCAGCATCACGCCGCCGTCGCACACGGCGTTCCCCGCCACGTTGTGGCCGCCGCCGCGAATCGAAAGCGGCAGGTCGTGCTCGCGCGCGAAGCGCACGCAGGCTGCCGCGTCCGCCGTGCCCGAGCAGAGCACAATCGCCGCCGGCCGGCGGTCAATCATCGCGTTGTAGATGCTCCGCGCCTCGTTGTAGCCGGCGTTCGAGGGTTGCAGGATTTCTCCGCGAACTTGTTTCTTCAGTTCCTCCATGGCCGCTTGGTTCATCATCGAATCCTCCGTCTTTTGTTTGCCGGGCAAAAATGATTCAACCTTGTGCCCGTAGGCCGCATTTCGAGTATGAAGGTTTGGATGCGTCTAGGGCGCCCCGGAACTCGATAGTGGCCCCCTATTTCTCTCCCACAAATTTCATTGAACCGTATTCCTGGGCCTGTCGGCGCAAATGGTCATTATAATAAAAAAGCAGATTAATGCGCTCAGGTTAGATTGACTGACCGCGAATTCGGCTGCCAGATCGCTGGAACGCGATCCCCATTAAGTGGGCGTGACCGGCGTGATTGTATACTCGAGGGTCTATCCGATTTACGCCCCGCGCTGAGTTTTGTGCGTTGCACAGGCGGCGTTCCCCGGCATCGAACCAGCGAAGGTGCGTGATGCTATGAAAATACTGTTATTGGGTGCGAGCGGAACGGCGGGCGGCGCGGTGCTGCAAGCATGCCTGAACACGCCGGCGGTGGAAGAGGTGCGTGTGGTGGTGCGGAGACCCCTGGGCCGGGCGGAGGTGAAGCAGCGGGAATTTGTGCACACGAATTATCTCGATTATACGGCGGTGACGGAGGCGTTCCGGGCGGTGGACGCCTGCCTGTTTTGTCTGGGGGCATCAGTGACCCAGGTGAGCAAAGAGGAGTATGTGAAGATTTCGCACGATTACCCGGTCGCGGCCGCGAAGGTGTTGAAGAAGGAGAGCCCTGGAGCGGCGTTTCACTATATCAGCGGGGCGGGAACCCGCGCGGAGAGCGGCAGGTTCTGGTCGAAAGTAAAGGGACAAACCGAAAACGAACTGATGGAGCTGGTCGAAGCGGACTGTTGGAGGCCGGCGTTTATCGATGCGGAGCCCTCGGCGAGCCTGCCTAAAGCGTACGCGGTGCTGAGGCCGGCGCTGCGATTGCTGAGGCCGTTCCGCTCGCTCTATGTGGCGGGGGATGACTTGGGGCGAGCGATGTTGCAGGCCACGAAAGAGAATTTGCGGCGGCGAGTCATTGCCAACGCGGAGATTCGGGAACTGGCGGTGCGGTTTGGGATCTAGTCCGCGTTACCGAAATAAGTGAAACACGCCAGGCACAAGCGGTCATCCTGACCCTGAGCGTAACGATGGGCCGGCGTCAGGTGTTCTGTTCACTAAAGCAGAGAATGTAGCCGTCAGGATCCTCGACGTAAAAATCGAGGCAGGCCCAGGGTCTTTCTTCCAGCGGCTTGATCACTTGAGCCCCGCGCATTTCCAACTCGCTGAACAAACCTCGGATGCCCGACACGGAAATATACGCGTCCAGATGTTCGTTCTGTTTCCGGTGTTCCCTGTCCGCGGCCAGTTTCGGCGCATGCTTGAGATGAATCGCGAATCCGTCACGCGAGACGCTCGCGTAGAACGATTGATAATTAAAATCGAGCTCGAAGCCAAGCTGGTCACAGTAATAGGCAATGGCCCGGTCAAGATCATCGACAAGAAACTGCGGGGCTATCCCCGTAAGGTGCGTAGCACGGTCAACTGCCACAGTGGACACCTCATTCCTCGACTATGGGTCGCCCGAAGAACAAGACGTAGCCGTCAGGATCGCAAATCTCGAAGCCGCGCAGACCGTCGTGTGTATCCTTCAGTGGCGCGCTGAAGGCTGCGCCATGATCGGCAAGTTCGGCGGCCAGCGCATCGGGGTCTGACGCATAGACAAAGGCGTCCAACCTCATGAAGGGATGACGCTTGGAGTTCGGCAGCGGCGACACGTCTTTGTCGGATTTGATGAAGATTTGCGCTCCGTCGCGGCCGATGATGGCGAAAAAAGGATCCCGTTCCGGCGCCCGGAATCGCGTCTCAAAACCCAGCTTATCGCAGTAGAAGGCGATGGTTTGGTCGACGTTGCTGACGATAAAGCATGGTGAAATCGCCTGCGTGGCCGGTCGTGTCATAAGCGTGGACGCCCTTTCTGCGGATCAATCGTAGGATTTCAGCGCAGCATGACGGATAGCTGCCGCTGATCCTTCGGCATTTCCCGCGTGGAACCATGCGACAAGAAAGCCGGAAATGTCACTAGATTATGCAACACTCAATAAGGCGCGAGAAAAGGCACCTGACATCTTTTTCCCCCAAGCTCCGAACCACCGCCAGTTCGCACGCTCGCGAATGGAAAAACCACGGCCAAACCCGTGCATTCAAAATGGTCGAGTGAATCAGCAGGGGGCTGGATGCCAAGAAAAACCAAATCCTCCTCTAAGTGGAGTGGTGTTTCATCTTGACATCCCCATTCATAGAATCTTTTCTCCCCTGCAATGCCAAGGGGGGGTGACCTTCTTACCAACTAATGCCCTGTGACTTCAAGAAATCCTGTGCCAGTTTAAATCCTAATTGGGCAGCGGTTTTACTATCCATGATTTCCCGGTGGGAGTCCCCGAGCTTCCCGTAGGCAACTCCCCGGTTGTAATAGGCCAGCGCATCTTTAGGGTCCAACTGTATCGCTTTGTCACAGTCCCGGACTGCCTCTTGGAAGGCCCCAACTTTGCCGAGGGCACTTCCGCGGCCAGCGTAAGCCTTTGCATATTTCGGGGCGAGCTCGATAGTTCTTGAATAGTCTCTAATTGCCTGTCGGAGGTCTCCAAGTTTCTCGTAGGCAATTCCCCGGTAATAATAGGGCAACGCAAACTCAGGCAACAGTTCGATGGCTTTGTCGCAATCCCCAATTACCCGCTGGTAATCGCCGAGATCGCTGAAAGCAGTTCCACGTGCAAAATAAGTTAGAGCATCTTTAGGGTTCAGCTCGATGGCCCTTGAATAGTCTTTGATGGCCTGGTGCAGGTTTCCAAGTTTGCCGTACGCATCCCCCCGATTATTATAGGCGTTTGTATATTTCGGGTTCAGTTCGATGGCCCTGTCGTAATCCCTGATTGCGCCGCGATAGTCCCCAATTTTGCCACGGGCAAGCCCACGGTTGTAACAGGCTAGTGCATCTTTATCCGCCTGACGTGCATCATCTGCCTGGTATGTAGAGTCTTCCAGAAGGGGTTTGGTTTCCGCAAAGCCCGATTTTGCTGCGATAAGAAAGGACGCCAGGCTCAACAACAAGACGGCTCTCCTAGACCATTTCGTCCACGTGGTACTTTTCATACCTCCCTCCGGCAAGCTCTCGCATTCAGCCTAAAGAAAGCTGTGATATACGGTTTTATCAATTATCCATTCGATGAAACTTATCGTATTCTCATATTTCGTTATGTGGGGAGTGCCCTCAAACCTTGTCTTCATCTTGTGCAGTTCATCGAGACAAGTATTACAACCAAGAGTGGAACCGCCAAGGATGCAGGCGGGCAGCGTTCTCGCGAAGTTTCTGTCCAGCCCTCTCATACCAAGTCGCCTTTGAATGCAACCCGGTACCAGTCGTCTGAAAAGCCTTTTATCCAACCGTTTGTAAGGAATATTCCAGAAAGCATAGGCCGATTGGCGTTCGGCGGGGAAACCTATGGTGGCCAGCTGTTCGACGGAAGAAGGGGCTAGAATGAGGCCAATCCAATTCTGGTTTTCTCCGTAATGATATGCTTCTAACAGTGCTTTTCCGAAGAAAATGTTATTTTGTTTATCAGCGTAGAGGTCATCACAGGATATAGCCCCACGGACGGGAATGCCTTTAGATACAAGAAACTCGACGAACGCCCTAGTCCTTCGGTCGATGGCCGTAAAAGACAGAATAGTGTCGTCCGATGAGTACAAAAGGAACGTGTCTGAAAACCATGCTTGTTCAATGGTTGGCTCAGCGATAAGGTCCTCTCTGGTGTAACGCTCAATGATTGGTGCGTATTTTGAGAAGATGTTGACCCAGTCTTCGGTGCGAACTAATTCAGCGAAACCGAGTAAGTCCAGGTAGGTGACCCATCTTCTCTCATAATAGCCAGGATTAACTTGAATATACGCATTCATTGGTCTCTGCTTTTTCTATTGGTCTAACGCCCGCGATTAGCGGGGCGAATAACACATCCGTTGGATTGGCGGGCTGGCGCAGAGCGAAGCTCTGCGGTCTCCAGAGATTGCGACCCGAGTGATCGCAGGGCTTCGCCCTGCGCCAGCCGGCCTCTTTACTGATTCTTCGACGAGTCAACTGCGGGCTTCGGCTCGTTAACCGGAGCCTTGGGCTTGCTAGCGGCAGCCTTGGGCTTGCTAGGCGGGCGTCGCGCCGATGGCCCGGCAAGCAACAGGACCTCCTGCTGCAGGATTTCAATGTTTGCCTTCGCGATGCGGAGATCGACCTCGGTTCTATCAAGTTTCATCTCCAGGTCCGCTTTGGCGGCGTCGAGATCAACTTTGGCTTGCTTAAGTTTGTCCCGCAGGTCCAGGATGTCGGTTTCAAAATCGTCGTTGCTTATCAGCAGGAATTGCAGGTCCTTAACACTCGCCTTGAGCGACATCTGGTTGTCGTTAAGACAGTTTTGTCCGTCCTCCAGGTACCCGACTATCTGTGGGGATACTATTTCGAGAGGTGGGCCAGACTCTACCCGTACCCTACGCTCTACCGTAAACGTCGCCAGGGCGGGCGCAAACCCGCAATCCTTCATCTGGGACAAAGTTTGGGCATAGAGAGGCACGACTCCCACAGCGGGGAGGAGGAGGAAAAAACCGGACAAAAGAAACACCGCTGAGATTTTCACGGGCTATTCCTCCTTGAACATGTGGAGTGGTTTTGGATATTACTGCCGACCTGCCAGCCGCGCAACGCATTACGACCCGCTTGTTCTAGGCGAGAAGAGGTACCTGACACCTTTTCGCCCTCGAAGTACCCATGGTGAGCACTCTGTTCCTGCTCTCCCTACACGGGCACCTCGGGGGAATCCATGTCCAGGATTGTCCGGTAGCCTGAATTCATCGCTTCCGCTCTTCCAATCAGCGCCCGGCTGAGCCGTCCCAGTCCCGCCAAGTTCTCCTCCTTGGCCAGCATCTCGGTCTCGAAGGCCTGCAACCGGGAGGTCAGAGCGGATAAAGCGGCGGCAACCGGCGGGAAGAAGGCGTGCGTACAGCTTGCGTTACATAATCAGAAATTGGACGATGAACAGCGCGGCGAAGATATAGGTCAGCACAGGGCACTCGCGCCAGCGGCCGGTAGCGACCTTAGCCACGGAGTAAGAAATCAGGCCGAAAGCGATGCCGTCGGCAATGCTGAAGGTCAGCGGAATCCCCACCAGGATGAGGAAGGCAGGAAGATATTCTGTGGGGTCATCCCACTCGAACTCGCGCACCACTTTGAGCATCATCGAGCCGACAACGATCAGTGCCGGGGCGAGAGTCGGGTAACGCGTGACGGGTCCTGCCGCCGTGCTGAGGGTTACCCCACCGCCGATCATGGAAGCCAGCGGGCTGAAGAGCATGGCCGCGAGCAGGAGCAGGCCGGTGACCATGCTGGCCAGGCCGGTGCGCGCGCCGTCGGAGACGCCAGCGGCGGACTCAATGTAGCAGGTGATCGTGGAGGTGCCTAACCCCGCGCCCACCGTGGTGCCCACGGCATCCGCGAACAGCGCGCGGTCGGCGCGGGGAAGTTTGCCGTCGCGGATCAGGCCCGCTTGCTGGCCTACGCCCACCAGAGTTCCAACCGTGTCAAACAGCGCCAGGTAGAAAAGCACAAAAACTGCCGAGGCGAGCCGGGCGGGCGGAATGTGGAGAAGCCCCCGAAGATCGAATTGGGCGAAGGTGGGTCCCAGGTGAAGTTCCGCCGCAAAGCAGCCGTGGTAGTGAACCATGCCGAGAGCAGCGGCCAGCAGAGTGGTTCCCAGGATGCCCAACAGAATCGCGGCGCGCGCCCGATAGGCGAGCAGCACCACCGTCAGCAGCACGCCCAGCACGCTGACCAGCGTCAGTGGATGCTTCAGGTCGCCCAGCCGCACCAGCGTGCCCGGAGAGGAGACTACCAGCCCGCCGTACTCGAGCCCAATCAGCGTGATGAATAACCCGATGCCCGCCGCGATGCCGCACTTCAAGCAATTGGGAATGGAATTGACCACCTGGGCGCGAATGCCCGAAAGCGTGAGCAGGACAAAGAAAATCCCCGCCAGCAGCACCGCCGCCAGCGCCTGCTGCCAGGTCAGGCCGAAACCCAGAGGAACAACGCCGCAGAGCGTATAAACGAAGAAGAAGTTTTCGCCCATGCCGGGCGCCAGCGCCACGGGGTAATTCGCCACCAGCCCCATGAGGAAAGTGGAGAGCGCGGCGGCCAGGCAGGTGGCGGCCATTACGG
>Ga0209777_10006444_pt1 | contig 13212 bp, 8 predicted proteins | sample FrelakmetHBP12HB_FD_187147 | JGI IMG/M metagenome (GOLD analysis project Ga0209777, IMG submission 187147) | Freshwater lake sediment microbial communities from the University of Notre Dame, USA, for methane emissions studies -HBP12 HB (SPAdes)... | ecosystem: Environmental > Aquatic >...
ATTCTATAGACGATTGCCTTATTTTACAGGATTAAATTAATCCGGTGGGCCGGTAGCTCAGTCGGTAGAGCATCGGACTGAAAATCCGAGTGTCGGCAGTTCAATTCTGCCCTGGCCCACCATGAATATCAAGTGGTTAGCCATTTATGGTTAGCTCCTTGATCTTTTTTATAATGATTCTCTCCCCACTCTCTCCCCATTTTTTAATTCATTAAACCGCAGATATTCTATAAATCTTAACAGAAACAGACCATTGTTTTGTCAAACTTGTGCACATATTATTCTACTTTGTTGTCACAACTTTACAACAAAACCGACTTAATATCGCTCAATCATTAATTAAGATTCAGTCGTTTTTTTGCTAATTAATATTAAATAATTACTATTTTATAACAAATAGTTACATCAATTAAATTGCAACCGATAGGGCCTTGATTATGGCACTTTTAGTGGCTTTTTGCGCATGAAACACCAGTTTTTTGTGGATGCGCTTAAAATTGCACCTGGAGCAAAGCCGCCAAGCCCAAAGTAACCGCGTGCCCTGAGCAATGCGCGACGTGGCGGATAATATCAGGCGATGCCTATTGAATATAGGGTAAAACATACAAATGCGTAAGGACTTGTTTCCGGATCTATGGAATCCAACTAACTTCCTGTAATCCACAAACCGTCAATCTTTGTAAACATACAACATTTCAATCCGTAATAAACACAATTCACACACCCCAAACATCGGCACAACACTTCACATTTTATGGCCAATATTCAATTGACATACAAGACATCGTTTCTTATAGTTCACAAGACAGAGGAGATGCTGACATGTATTACGGGACTGATTACTATCCTGAGCATTGGCGTGAAGAAAAATGGACAATGGACGCAAGGCTTATAAAAGAAGCCAATATGAATATGGTCCGAATGGTTACTCTAAGCTGGCATGCCCTTGAGCCTTCATCAGGCGTTTATGATTTCGAGTGGCTCGACAAGGCTATAAATATCATCCAATCGCACAACATAAAGATAATACTTACCACCCCCACGGCATCGCCGCCCAAATGGCTCATGGATATGCATCCTGACATCTATCAGAAGGACGAGTTCGGACATGTCAGAGGGTTTGGTACACGAAGGCATTGCTGTTTGAATAATAAAAATTATCACGAGCATGCCATCGAGATTGCCTCGATTATGGCCGAGCATTTCAGAGGCAATCCCAATATAATGGCATGGCAGATTGACAATGAACTAAGCGTCCATAATACCGCAAGATGCTATTGCGAAAACTGTCTGTCAGCCTTCAAGCTATGGCTCAAGGAAAAGTACGGTACAATTGACGCGGTTAACAGGGCATGGGGGACGGTATTCTGGAGCCAGACTTACAATAATTGGGACGAACTGATTCTGCCCGGTTATTCAGCATGCTATAACGCTGTTCCCGAGTTGCCGGGGAACCTCGCGAAGCCGAAAAGGATGCCTGTGCATAATCCAGGGTTTCTGCTTGATTATTACCGTTTCGCTTCCGATTCCATAATACGCTTCTACAAGATGCAGTTAGACGTTATTCGTAAATATACTGACAGGCCTGTCACCCACAACCTTTCGGAGTTTCAGGTGGATTTCTACAATATAGCCGAATACCTTGATTACGCCTCATGGGATTGCTATTGCGATTTGGGATTCGGGCAAATACCATTTCAGGGTATTTCGCTTTATCATAGCTATATACGGGGACTGAAGAACAGGAACTTCTGGGTTGTTGAACAGCAGAGCGGACCTATCGGCTGGAATACCCTAGGCAATACGCCTGACCCCGGAAGATTGCGTCTGTGGGTGTATCAGAGCGTTGCGCATGGGGCTGAGGCCATAAATTATTTCAGGTGGCGCGCATGTCTCTTCGGCACAGAGCAGTACTGGTATGGGATTCTTGATCACGATGGGATTCCGCGAAGGCGTTATGATGAGATCAGACAAATAGGGAATGAATTGCATGAGCTTTCAGACTGGATTGTAGATTCCGAGGTCGTATCCGAAACGGCGATTATTCTCTCTCATGACAACCTCTGGAGCCATGAGATCCAGCCCCATAACAACAACTTCAACTATTTGCGTCTAATGGGGGAATACTACGGCTCCTTGATAGTGAATAACATCAATGTGGATATACGTGGCATTGACGCTGATCTGTCGAGTTATAAACTTGTGATACTCCCCGCTTTCAATCTAATGAACGATCGGCTGAAGAAAAAATTTGAGGAATATGTGAGCAACGGAGGAACTCTGATTGTCACTTTTCGATCGGGAACGAGGGAGTGGGACAATTCAATGACAGAGAGAACGCTTCCGGGATACTTTAAGGATATTGCTGGAATCGAGGTCGAAGAGTTTGATTCAATCAATCCACAGAAAGAATTTGATCCGATTACGATGAAGCAGAATCAGAGAAGGGTTAAGATAAATGGGATCAGTTGTAAGCCAGAACTCTCTACAATAACAGACGATATTCAGCTTTATGCATCGGATCTTCTGCCACAAACAGGAAAGGCATCAATCTGGTGCGATATTATCAAGCCGATAACTGCGGAGATCAGGGCACGTTACGGAAGCGGCTTTTACAAAGGAAAACCTGCGATAACCTGCAATAAATATGGCAAGGGAAAGGTCTTCTATGTCGGCTGCGATTTGCATCCGATGACTCTGACAAAATTATTGAGAGGAATAATCAGAGAATCAGGTGTTAATCAGCTTACTGGCCAGATACTTATGAATATTGAAACAGTAAGAAAAAGGAAAAAGGACGGAACGCCGTATATCGTGATTCTCAACCACAATTCCAGCAGGAAAACGGTCCGCTTACCGAAAGATAAATTCCGGGAGCTTATAACCGGCAAAATATTCAGGGGCAGTATAAAACTGCCGGGTTTCGGCGTTGCGATTCTTACTTCTGTTATGAGCTCCGAAAGGAATACGTAAAGTTTTTAAATAAAGTTGGACCTCTGGATTTATGTCGGCAAATATTTTATGTATTTTCTCGGGTCAACTCAGTCAGGCGACTTTCTGACGCGGCTCCGTTCGTCCGACCGCGTATGCGGTCGGACGAACATATGTTTTAATGTTGCAACATGCCTGTTCACGGTTGCCGGTTTATGTCCCTTCTGAAGTCTGTCTGTTTGGAATTGCTTAATCATCATGGTATCGAATCTTCTCAAGGGATAGTGACCGAATTCAGCCACAAGCTGTTTAATCACATAGACCTTCTTTTCAAATCCACGCTGACGTTCTGCCCACTTTACATATTCATCTGCCAGTTCTCTGAAAGAATAATTTTTAATCTTGATAATCTCAGGTTGCTTGCCTGAGGCAATTTCCGCTTTCCATTTGTGTAGCTGTATTTCGGCATTTCTCAGCTTGTCAGTTCCGGTGGGTTCAAATACAATTTTTCCATCAAGTCCGGCATATCTGAGCCATAGAACATTCCCACGCTGATATATGCCTTTCGGGTATTTCTTTTTCTCAGCAATTTTTTATCTCCTTTCCTTTTTCGTTTTCTTTCAAAAACAGATAATTTTCATTTCTTTCTCCTGTAACTTACCAATAGAAAGATTGCCCCTCCGATAATCAAAGTCCATATGATTCTAGATATCAACAGGGACATATCAATTGGGCAGAAATGCGTTCCGAAGATAAAAGGAGAACCACAATTGATTTTCCTAACAAGCATGATGTTTTGATAAGGCGGGAAAATTATCCAAGAAACTATAAACCAAAAAACTACTAACAATACGAACTTTTGTTTATTATTTAACTCCATACTATGTTCTCCTTTCATTTTCGTTCTCTTCAATCATGGATAATAAAATCTTCAATGTCTTGCTTGCCTGCCTCACCCCCTTTTCAAGATAAATGACATACCTCTCAGTTACCCCTATCATCTGAGCAAAATCTTTCTGGTAGAGATCTAACCGCTTTCTAAATTCTTTGATTTCTTTCGGTGTCCAATTCTTCGTCTTCATGGCTTTAGTATACACATGAACATTGTTCATGTAAAGAGGGGAAATGTAATTATTTTTTAAATTATCGGACAGGGTTCAGTGTATTGATAACCTCCTGTAAATCTTATGTTTCAAATTATTAATTTTATGTTATATTAAAACTAATATTGCTTGAAATGGTACAATTCTAACTTAACAAAAGGAGTGTGCTATGGACTTGGACATGACCGTTATTAGCATGGTTGTCGCTTGTCTGCTGGTGGTCGTGCTAGTAATGCAAATCCAACTGAATACCGTCAGTAAAGAAATAGATGAAAAACAGCAAAGCCTCAATAAAAAAATGGATGAATTGCTAAAAGAAAAAGGAAAAAAATAATCTAAAATTAAGCAACATACAATTTTAGATTTTTCGCACCTACGAAGGACCTTGCGGGATTTATTTGCTCTCGTGAATTACAACCGACTTCAGGCTGGTTGTTATCGCATCATATTCAATTTTAAAAGAACAACCACAATGATTTTTTCACTATACAATTAACTATACAGACCATAAATTGTGTAAGCATTATCAATGCTTTCCAATGACGGTATCCGATCTTAATTAAGCCTTGTCTCAGTTGTTTCTTTCACCTACAAAGTTTCAGTAGTATGCAGTTAGCAAAATTGAGGATTACGATTTGAAAGGTGTATGATTATCATCATTATGGAGTCACTATAGTAAAGGTTTTGGGTGGCCTCTTGAACAAGGTAAAAAAACGAATCAAATCGATCTTGCTTCCCTTCACTTTAACTTTATCGCTCAATATATCCTTTACATCGGCTTTTCCCAGCATCATCTTGAGAAATACGCCTTTGGTGAGAGTTAATGTGGCATTGGCATCCATTTCCGGAACTGCTTTGCGGTGGTGCAAAACACAATTTTCGATCCAGAGCACATAGGACTCTTTAATATCGGAAAATACCAGATTGATCTTCAGCTCTTTACCTTCTGCCGCCAGACCATCGAGACTGGCCGCCATTACGGTCAGATAATTTTCAACCGGCGTACTGGTCATCAAATCGATGCCTTTGGTACGATCCACACCGATACCGTTTTCACCGGAACGCAGTTCCAGCGCTCCTGTTAAATACAAATTACGCTCAATAGCTGATTCGGCAACATAACCCAACTGATCGTAAGTACGCGCCAGTAATTCCCGTGCATTTTTATTTCTCGGCTGGGCAAAAACAACATGATTTAAAATTTCCGCTACCCAGCGATATTCGCCGCGATCAAAGGATTTCTGCGACTCTTTTACTACACGGTCTGCCCCGCCCATCATTTCCAAATACCGTTTAGCTGCATCCTGACGTGGCAAAGGATCCATATTGGCTGGATTGCCGTCAAACCATCCTAGGTAGTGCTGATAAACGGCTCTGGTGTTGCGACGCCAGGAACCATAATAGCCACGTACGGCAAATGTCTCCTCCAGAGATTTGGGCAGTTTCAGTTTATCGGCAATTTCATCAGGCTTCATACCGGAATTGATCATACCCACCGTCTGATCATGAATGTATTTATATGCATCGCGTTGTTTCTTCATGAAATCGATAACCCTAGCATTGCCGAACACCGGCCAAGTATGAACACCGAAATAAACTTCAGCTTGACCAAAACGTACCAGGGTATCTTCAATATACCCAGCCCAACTCAAAGCGTTGCGAACTTTGGCACCCCGCAGTGTCAAGATTTGATGCATGGTCTGACTCATTATTTCGGCACCGCAATAAGCCTTGAAATCAGGCAAATAAAATGCCATTTCAGCCGGCGCCTCCGAGGAAGGAACATTCTGAAAAATAAAATGAACGCCATCTATAGTCATCTCCTGCGGAGTATGACTGACTAAAATGTTGGGTGGCAGAATGCCCATTTCGCCTAAAGCAACTGTGTTGCCTATCCCGCTATCAACAAGACCCTTTACCGAAGCAGGCAATCGGTTACCAAATTGCCAAGTGGCACGGCGCCCCATCGCTAAACCAACAAGAACATTTTCGCTTGTCGCTTCTTCCATAAAGCCTTGAGGTGCGACAACAGGTAATTTCCGGCGTTTAGACTCTTCAGCAGATATGACGCCGAGAACTCCTCCGAAATGATCAATATGACTGTGGCTGAAAATTATAGCAGAAACAGGTTTATTACCCAGATGCTTACGGGCAAATTCCATGGCCGCCTGTGCTGTTTCCCGGCATGATAAGGTATCAACAACTATCCACCCCGTCTTACCTTCAATAAGCGTGAGATTACTTATATCGAAACCGCGTAGCTGATAGATGCCGTCAGTAACTTTGAAGAGACCAATTACCTTATCGAGCTTTGCATGCCGCCACAAACTCGGATTTACAGTAGGAGGTGCATTGCCCTCGACAAAACGGAAACGATCAAAATCCCAGACTGTCGAACCGTCCCGCGCTAGTATCTTACCGGAAGGTATGGCAATCAACCCGCGTCTGGCATCTTCAAAATCCTGCTGTTCTTCAAGATTAAGTGATTTGACAAACGCATTGTTGGCGGTTTTTGTTGTCGCCGTCGCATTACTGAAATCAAAATCGTTAACCTTATTTAGTCCCCATTTTAACCAAACTACCACGGCAAGAATTATAATAACGATGGCCAGAAATATATACCTTTTCTTATTTCCCATGGAGCTTCCTCATTTAATATTTATTTTACCGCTTCCCTCTTACTTAGTTTCAGTATTGAGCAATTGTCAGAATTGAGGATTACTATTTGAAAGGTTGAGGAGGTTAGACTACAGCCTCCCCAACCATGAGAAAAAGAGAAACTCTATTTATCTACTCTCTGCCATAAAGAAGCATTTCCATTTCCAAAGCCGCCGCAAAGCATGGCGACGCCGTATTTGGCGTCCTTGAAATCCGTTTTCATAATACTGTTCAGGGTGACGATGATTCGGCAGCCCGACTCGCCCAAGGGATGACCCAGTGCCAGGGCGCCACCCCAGACGTTCACGTTGTCGAAGGGGGCGTTCTGAGCAATGCCCAGTTCACGAAGGCAGGCCAGCGCCTGGCTTCCGAAAGCCTCATTGAGTTCCCAGACGCCGATATCTTTCACGGTCAAGCGGGCCCGCTTTAAGAGCCGCTGGGCGGCATAAATGGGACCGACGCCCATGACCGTCGGCTCGCATCCAACCATCGCGCCGCCGACATACTTGATATGATAATCAAGACCCAGTTCATCAGCCTTCTCCCTGTTCATGAGAAGCAGCGCCGCCGCCCCCGCCGTCAGCGGAGAAGAAACACCGGCCGTGACCACGCCGTTTTCCTTGAAAGGTGTTTTCATGGTGGCCATCTGCTCCACAGAGACATCGTCGCGAATCCATTGGTCCGTTGTGACCATGAATTTGGTGCCGTCTTCCTTCTCGCCTTCAATGGGAACAATTTCCCAAGCAAATTTGCCGGCATCCCGGGCAGCAGCAGCCTTCTTGTTGCTCCAGTACGCCATCACTTCCGCATCTTTCCGGCTCACTTTCCAGAGTTCAGCAACTTTTTCGGCCGTGTTTCCCATGGGAAGATCTCCCATGTTGTAACGTTCAAAAATCTTCGGGGAAATATCCATGGCAAACATCATGGGAACCTTTTCCATATCCTCAACTCCGGAGGCGATATAAATGTCGCCTTCGTCGCACATAATGGCGCGGGCTGCGTGTTCCGTTGCCGCCATCCCTGAGGGGCACTGTTGGTTGACGCCGTTGGTTGCAACAACCTCTGGAAAACCGCCGGCCAGCCACGTCAGTCTGGCAATGTCGTTCTGCATGCCTGCCTGATTGGCTGTGCCACAAAAAACCGCTTCGACGTCTTCAGGCTTTACTTTGGGATTCCGCTCAAAAAGAGCCTGATAAACCTTTATTAGCAACTGTTCCGGCCGAACATTCCGAAACCATCCTTTGTCCTTATGAGCGCGACCGTTAGCGCTTCTCACACCGTCAATAACTACACATTCCTTCATAAAAATTGTTTCCTTTCGTTTTTGATGTTTGGTTATAAGTGATTTAAGCCTCTTCCGTCTTGGACAGGCTCAGACTTTGATATTCCCTTCTTTCATCGAAAAGATCGTAACGGTAATCAATGAGAAATCCTTCACGATATTCGGGGTTACAATATAGACCGTTGACCTACCCCCCAAGTACTTGTACCACATGTTAAGTTATAGTTCAGCCACTTTTTGATTATTTCCGATTGAAAGGTTGTATATTTACCGAGATTAACAATTTGAGGATTTCAGGAAGTAAGAAACAAAATTTTGATTTTCTAACTGTCAAAATTGTTTATTTCACCTACAAAGAAATAATTGTCAGGTTTAAAATAATTGAGGATTACGGATTGAAAGAGATTAACGACACAAATTGTTGGTTGTTGCACCGATTAACGCGCCGGGAGTACATTACGACATCCGTCCTTTATGAGAAATCTGCTAACCTTTTTGTCTTTTTACACTCCAAAAAAATATTTTTTACAAAATTCAAGCAGACTTATCCTTATTAAGCCGCCGGTACATGAACTTGTTATTGCGGTAGATGTTCACGAATTCGCGAAAGAGCTCATCATAGATCTTCCGGTGGGCCGGATTGGGGTGGAAGGTGTTGGTGTACTGTATCAGTTTCGGAATCTCATCAAAGGAGGTATATCCGAGTCCGACGGAGGCGATAAAAGCTGCCCCCCTGCCATTGGCCTGCATGGGGTCTTGCACCTGGCGGATGGTGCGATTCAGGACATCGGCGAATATTTGACACCATTGGTTTGATTTTGCTCCTCCGCCAATGATGTTCAAGGAATCAAGACGACGCCCCACAAAACGTTCTACATACTGGAAGCTCCAGCGGGTATTGAAGGACACTCCCTCAAAGAAAGCGCGCACGATATCGTCCTGGTTTGTGGTTTTTGAAACGTTGTATATACCTGCGCGCACGGTGTTATCATCAACGGGAGTGCGTTCGCCGTTGAGCCATGGGGTAACAATAAGTTTGTGGCTGCCAGCAGGCACTCGGCCGACGATCTCGTCAAGTTCTTTATAGGGATTTTCAGGTATCTCGCCCTTGAAAAGCCGATTCTTGTAACCGAAGATGTTATCTACCAGGAAGTTAAGAATGCCACCGGCGATGTCCTGCTCATTCACGCTCTGATATTTGCCGGGAATAGCCGACGGCAATGAGGCGATGGAGTGGAACATATCAGTTTTCTTGAATGGCACGATGCACTGAACCCAGGAAGATGTACCGATATATATATGTCCCTCGTAGTCTCGCACGGCGCCAGAGCCGATCAGTGCGGCCTGGTGGTCGGCGGATCCCATGATTACCTGCACGTTTTCTCCAATCCCGATCATGCGCGCCACGTCGGGCTTTATGCGGCCAAGAACATCTGTTGAGCGTTTGAGAGGAGGAAGTTTGTCTTTATGGATTCCGAGTTTCGCTATGAGTCCATCATCGTAGAAGATATTTTTGCAATCGCGGGTATTTGTAACCCAGAACAGATGGATGGCGTCATAAGAAGAAGCAAACTCGCCTGTTAGTTTTAGATTCAGATAATCTTTACTCGGCAGAAACATGTGTGTCTTGGCATAAATATGAGGATATTCATTCTGAATGAACAGAACATGCGCAATGTCATCCTTGCCTGAAAGCGTTGGCCCCCCCGCCGTCTTGGGGATCCATTGCATAATTTTGAATAAGTTGTATCCTTCCAGACTAGGGAAGCCGCCCATAAGTTTGCTAATGTAGGGAGCGCCCCGTGAATCCATCCATGTGATAGAATTAAAAAGATGATTACCTTCCCGATCGACGGCAACTGTACTGGAAAAAGTGCTCGAAACACAAATCGCGACAATCGCCTTCGGAGGAACCGTTCCCCGCGCGACGACACGCCGGGAAGTTGCAATGAGCGCGTTCCACCAATCCTGTGGATCCTGCTCGGCACCGCCCCCTGGAAAGAAATGGATAGGGGTCTTCTCGAACTCGAACGCAACTACATCGCCATGCATTGAGATAATCGAGGTTTTTAACCCCGATGTTCCGTGATCGATTGCCAGAACATATTTTTCCAAATCTTTTTTCCTTGCTATGCGTATCGTTGACAACCAGTGAAGAGCCGTTCCAACAGTATAAAGATTAGATATCGATATTGGTTATCTTGCCGTTTTCGTCGATCTGCTGAACGATCACACCTCCAAAGGATTCTCCGCCCTCTTTTTTGCTGTCGAGTTTCATGACTTTGGGGACAAGTTCCAGAAGATCATTGGGGTTGATGCATCCTTCGGGAGGCAGCACGCCTTTAGCGTTGATCTTGCCCTGCTGCATAAGGATAACACCCATTGCGGCCGGAATACCTGTGCCTTCTCCTAGAGCTTCACTGCGCGAAGCCAGGTGAAAACGGTACTCGCGGTACTTGCCGCCTTTTTTGCCTTTTACCACGATTGAGAGACAACCGCGCTGCTTGCCGAAATTAGTTTCTTTTAAAATCCTTTCGCGCTGTTTGATAATGTAAGCCATGGCAAAATCGTAAGGGATTACCTTAACGCCTTTTACATCGATCGCTTCCTTGCTGGCAAGACCAAGACCGCAAAGGTCACGCGTCAGATTATAGTATTCGTTTGGTATAACAGAACCTTTGTTTGTTACCTGTCTGGTTTTGATATAGCGCGGCATGGTCACCTGTTCGGGATGTGGATAGGGATAAAGCGGTACTTCCCCCAAAATCGGGAACTCAAATTTTTGACGCAGAGCAATTCCATCCGGTCCGAAATATTTTACATATGTTAATTTGCCATCCAGAAACATTGGAACGTCGATCGTCATGCAGTGAAAGCGATGGCCTATTACACCCTCCCCTTCGATTGCTTCGCCGCCGTGCGCGTGGAAAATATCAATCGAATCGGTTTCGTCCAGCAGATTATCAGCCGCGAACTTGCCCATCAGATTAGAAATGCCGGGAGAATTGCCCATGCCGATAACGGCCGAAATTCCCGCTTTCTTAGCTTGACTATCCATGTTCAGAATGTCGATGGTCACATCCACATCATCGCAAATATCAACGTAATTAATACCCAACTCGATGACTGTGGAGAGAATCTTCTTCACTGTCTTGTAAAAAGGGCCGACACAATTGAGGACGATATCGCATCCTTTGATGGCAGCCTTAATGCTCTCGTCATCTTCAGCATTCACCTTGACGGCGGAGACTTTTGAACCAAAATCCTTCGCCAGTTTCTGGGCTTTTTCTATATTCCAATCACCAATTACTACTTCGGCTATCATGTCCTGCACCGCCAATGTCTTCACGGCCACACTACCGACGGCTCCACACCCGCCAAGAACGATTACTTTTGCCATATATACCTCCAATGTCATTAAGATTTATAATTTATCTTAATTTGATCTGCCCCAAAGGCTTGTACCACATGTTAAGTTAGAGTTCAGCCATTTTTTGTTTATCTCCGATTTCCGAATCGTAAGAATTGTTTGTTTCGCCTACTAAGATGCAGTTGGCTTCATCACTTAGAATCAATGATAACCGTTTTTAATTGGGCAAGATAATCTATTTTTACATAAGTTTGATTATGCTTTCTTTCAATCAGTAATAAGCACAATTCACATCACAAGATTTTATTGACATACAAGACCACGCTTCCTATATAGCAAACCACTAAAAGGAAGTTCTTATCAAAAGCTTATTTTTAGGCATGATAAATTAAACGGAAACAGGCTGTCACGATTTTAAAACGATTTTAAAAGCTATACAATTCCCGTTATATTTCCAGTATCGTCAATATTAATGTTGTAGGCGGCGGGCACTTTGGAAAGACCTGGCATCCGGAGGATTTCTCCAGTAATGGGGACCAAAAAGCCCGCGCCGGAAGCGATTTTGATTTCCCGTACAGTAACGATAAAGTTGCTGGGAAGGCCCAAAAGGCTCGGGTTGTCGGATAGCGACTGCTGAGTTTTGGCAATACAGACCGGCAGTCTATCGTAGCCGATCTTTTTGATCATATCGAGATTGCGCCTAGCCTGCGGCTGGTAATCGATGGAAACAGCGCCGTAGATTTCGCTCGCAACTTTAAATATTTTATCTTCCACCGGCAGTTTCCAGTCATAGAGCGGCTTAAATGTTCCTTTGGCTTCGGCAATCAGCCGGACGGTCTTTTCTGCAAGCTCCAAACCGCCCTCGCCTCCCAGTCTAAATATATCCGCCGGGGCGATGTTCATCCCTTCGTTTTCCGCAGCTTCCACAACCGCTTTTATTTCTTCATCCGTGTCTGAAGGAAATCGGTTTAAAGCAACAATGCAGGGGACGTTGAATTTGTCGATATTTTCATAGTGCTTGCGCAGATTTGCCATTCCCAACACGGCCGTAAGTGGGTTGGGATCGTTAAGTTCTTCTCGCGCAATGCCCGCGTGATATTTCAGCGCACGAACGGTGGCAACCAAAACGACAATCCGGGGATTAAAATTGCCGTAGGGCGCAACGATGTCGAAATACTTCTCTGCGCCGAGATCAAAGCCAAATCCGGCTTCGGTCACCACATAATCCGCCAGACGCAGCGCCAGGTCGGTGCCCATGATACTGTTGGTACCCTGGGCAATATTGGCGAATGGGCCGCCGTGAATAATGGCCGGCACGCCTTCGGTGGTCTGCACCAGATTGGGCAGCAAGGCATATTTCAAGAGCGCCGTGACCGCGCCTTCCACTTTCAGGTCGCCAGCAATTACCGGCTGGTCGTCATAGGTAAAGCTCACCAGGATCTTGCGTATCTTGTCTTTCAATTCTTCATAGGAGCGCGAAAGGCATAGAATTGCCATAATTTCACTGGATGGAACAATATCAAACCCGGTTTCCCGGGGTACTCCATTGGTGGAACCGCCTAGACCTATGACGATATCCCTAAGCGAGCGGTCGTTCATGTCTATGACCCTGCGCCAGGTGATTTTGCGCGGATCGATATTTAAAGGATTGCCGTGGAAAATGGAATTGTCCACGATGGCGGAAAGCAGATTGTGCGCGCTTTCCACTGCTGGAAAGTCGTTGGTGAAATGGAGATTAATATCATCGACCGGATGAACGCGGGAAAGTCCGCCGCCGGTAGCCCCGCCTTTGATGCCGAAAACAGGCCCCAGTGATGGTTCTCTCAAAGCCACGATGGTGGACTTGCCGATTTTAGCCAGAGCCTGCG
>Ga0209777_10006445_pt1 | contig 13211 bp, 7 predicted proteins | sample FrelakmetHBP12HB_FD_187147 | JGI IMG/M metagenome (GOLD analysis project Ga0209777, IMG submission 187147) | Freshwater lake sediment microbial communities from the University of Notre Dame, USA, for methane emissions studies -HBP12 HB (SPAdes)... | ecosystem: Environmental > Aquatic >...
GACCGCATTGCGGCGCCCACGAAGCTGAAACAATTCGAGAAGAAATGGGCCACCCGCCGCAACCCGCTCAATTTCTCCGGCGTGTGGCGCTTCAAGGAATTGCTCAACTTCGCCCCGGATGAACTGGTCGTCACCATAGGGGAAGGGCAGACTCTGCTGCGCAGTGAGCCGGAAGCGGCCCGCTACACCGGCCTGAGGAATATTTTCCTGCAATATGAAGGCTTGAATCCCTCCGGCTCCTTCAAAGACAACGGCATGACTGCCGGCTTCACTCACGCACGCATGGTGGGCGCAAAAAAGGTGGCCTGCGCCAGCACCGGCAACACCTCATCGTCCCTGGCTGCCTATGCCTCGGCCTCCGCCGCCATAAATGGCGGGCAGAAGATGGAGGCCGTGGTCTTTGTCGGCTCAGGCCGCATCGCCATGGGCAAGCTCTCGCAGGGACTGGACTACGGCGCCCGCACCATCCAGATAATGGGCTACTTCGATGACGCCATGCGGCGCGTCCAGGAAGTCAGCCGGTCCCAGGGCCTCTACCTGTTAAACTCGGTCAATCCCTTCCGCCTGGAAGGGCAGAAGGCGATTATGTACCGCATTCTCGAAGGGCTGAACTGGGAAGTGCCCGACTGGATCGTGGTTCCGGGCGGCAACCTGGGCAACAGCTCGGCCTTCGGCAAGGCTTTCGGCGAACTGCTTGAGCTGGGGCTTCTCAAGCGCCTGCCGCGCCTGGCGGTCATTAATGCCACCGGCGCCAACACGCTGTTTCGGCTGTTCAACGAAGAGAAGATCCGCTGGAATGCCGGGAGATACGACCGCGCGGGAGTGGACGCGTTCTACAAGCAGATGGACGCTGAGCGCCACGATGCCCACACCATAGCCAGCGCCATAGAAATCAACCGCCCGCTCAACCTGAGCAAGTGCCTGCGCGCGTTGGAGCGGCTCAATGGACTCGTGGCGCAGGTGGACGATCAGGAGATCCTGGACGCGAAAGCCATTGTGGGCCGCGGCGGCATCGGCTGCGAACCTGCGAGCGCGGCAAGCGTGGCCGGCACGAGAAAGCTGGTCCAAAGCGGCGTGATCGGCCGCGACGAGCGCGTGGTTTGCGTCATCACCGGCCACCAGCTCAAAGCCCCCAACACGACCGTGGATTATCACAGTCTCCGGGGCGAAGAGTTGCAGAAGGGGTTCAAGGACTACTGTATCCGCAGCAACCAGTTTGCCAACAGGCCAATCCAAGTGCCGAACGAGCTATCGGCCATATTGAAGGCGCTGGAGACCTGAAACGCTTCGGCGGCGGCCTCAGACCAAGTCCTTAAGGAGCATCGTCATCCTCGCCGCCCGGTATGGCTACATTATAGCGCTTCAGTTTGCGGTAGAGGGTTGACTTATCTATGCCCAGGATGCGGGCACAGGCTGTGCGGTCGCCGCGCGCGGCCTGCAACGTCGCCAGTATCGCCCGCCGCTCGATTTCCTCCAGTGACACTTGTCCGCTGAGCAACTGGGTCCCGAGTACGTTCCCCTCCGGCGGGCTGGCTGGAGGCGCCAGCGGCGCGCCGTTGCTGGTGGCCTGTGCCTCAGGCATGACATTGGCCAGTTCCATGTCTCGCGGCGGCGGCTCTTCGGTTGCTGCATCGGCTGGGGCGGTGCCGGGTACCGTTTTGTCTAGCAGTGGCGTGGGAGCCGCTGCGCCGGCGCCGACCTCCATCGCCTGAAGGTTGGTCTTGCTGCCAGGGCGGTACAATGCGGATATGTGCACTGGCAGGTCGGCAAGATGTATCGCAGGCCCTTGTCCCAGAGCCAACGCGCGCTCCACCACGTTTTCGAGCTCGCGCACGTTCCCCTGCCAATCATAGTGCAGCAGGGCTTGCAGGGCCTGGCCGTCCACGCGCTCAACGCTGCGGTCGGGCCGCGCGTGCTTTTTCAGGAAATGCGCCAGCAGCAGGGGGATGTCTTCCTTGTGTTCGGCGAGCACTGCCACGTTGATGGTTATGACGTTCAGGCGGTAGAAGAGGTCCTCGCGGAACTTGCCCTCCTTGACCAACGCCTCAAGCTCCCGGTTCGTCGCGGCAATGACACGCACGTCCACCGGGAAGGAGCGGTCCGAACCCACGGGCCTTATCTCACGCTCTTGCAGGGCCCGCAGGAGCTTGGTCTGCATGTCCAGCGGCAATTCGCCGATCTCGTCAAAGAACAGCGTGCCGCCAGTGGCCATACGGAAGAGGCCCTCTTTGGCCTGGTGCGCGCCCGTGAACGCCCCTTTCACGTGTCCGAACAATTCGCTTTCGATCACCGAGGCCGTGATGGCCCCGCAATCCACTGTGACGATCGGTCCTGCGGCCACGGAGCTGTTGAAGTGGATGGAGCGCGCTATGAGTTCCTTGCCCGTCCCAGACTTGCCTTGCAGCAACACCGTGGCCTTGCTGCGGGCCACCTGCCGGATCATGCGGAAGACCCGTTGCATGGCTTCGGACTTGCCGACCAGGTTTTCGCAATGGTACTTCTCGCGCAAGACGCCGCGCAGGTGCACGTTCTCACGGTGCAGATCGCGCGCCTGCAGGCAGCGCGTAAGGCGCTGTTCGAGTTCCTCGAAAGAGAACGGCTTGGTGATGTAGTCATAGGCGCCCAGGCGCATGGCTTCGACAGCCGAGGGGATGGTGCCGAAGCCGGTGACGATCAACACCTCGACCTCGCCCCGCTCTTCTTTGAGGGTCTTCAGGCAAGTCAGACCGTCCATGCCGGGCATGTGCAGGTCCAGCACCACGGCATCAATGCTCTCAGCGCGCAGCCGTTCGAGCGCCTCGCCTCCGCTGGAGGCCTCGCTGACCCTGTAGCCGAGCAGGCTGAGTCCCTGCGCGTAGGCTTTGCGCAGCTCGTCAGCATCGTCCACGACCAGGACATGAGCGTCACGGGAATTCAGGCCGGTGCGCGGCGGTAGACTGCTATGGTTAGCCGTTTTTCTATCTCCCTGATATGCGTTCATAGCCCCATAACTAACGCCTTAGCATAGTTATTCAACACTTGCCCCCAAGGATATCAACTGGAAAAAGTGGATTCCCGCCTGGCAGGCAGGTAATCCTGCTGGGATTTCCTTAACACTAATAAGGGTGGCGGGGTTATAATCACCCGGGACCCCGGCCTTAGGCTTTAGGCATTGGGCTTCAGGAACTGCACCGGGCGCGAAAGCCCAAAGCCCAATGCCACAAGCCTAAAGCCCCCAGGAGTCTTTGGTTATGGCGGTTAAGTATTACTGCACGCAGTTCCTCATCCTTGGGGTGGCCCTTGCGGCGACCATAGCCAGGGCCGGCGACGAACTGAACGTCAGCACCCTGGCGGGGTCTTCCCTCAGCCCGGGCACCGCCAATGGCCAGGGGAGCAATGCGCAGTTCTATAGCCCCGAAGGCCTGACCGTGGACGCCCACGGCAACGTGTACGTGGCTGACGCGCAGAATTGCGTCATCCGCAGGATCACTCCGAATGGCTTTGTCAGCACGGTGGCGGGCCAGATGGGCATGCCTGGAAGCGGCGACGGGCCGGCCACTGTGGCACTCTTTAACGGACCATACTCCGTAGGGATTGACGCCTTGGGCAACCTATACGTGGCGGAGACTGTGAATTGTACAATCCGCAAAATATCGCCGGCGGGGATGGTGTCAACGCTGGCCGGGGCCCAGGGAATTTCCGGCAGCGCGGATGGCCAGGGAACCCAGGCACAATTCAACACCCCCGAAGGCCTCGCCGTGGACGCCTTTGGCAACGTTTTCGTCGCGGACACCGGCAACCACACGATCCGCATGATAAGGCCGTCGGGGGCGGTGGAGACGATCAGCGGGCGGGCTGGGAGCCCCGGGAGCGCCGATGGCCCGGCCAGCACGGCCACCTTCAACGGGCCTTCAGGCATAGCCTTGGACGCCAACGGCAACATCTTCGTCGCGGACAACAACAACCACACAATCCGGAAGATCGCCCAGACAGGCAATGTGACAACGGTGGCCGGCGCCGCAACTAGTCCGGGCAGCGCGGACGGCGCAGGGAGCGCGGCCCGCTTTCAGAATCCTTTCGGCGTGGCGGTGGATGCCAGCGGGAACCTCTATGTCAGCGACTACTCTAACAACACTATCCGCCGGCTTGACCCGGCAGGCTTTGTGACCACGCCGGCGGGCGTTGCGCCCCAAACCGGACACAGCGACGGCCTCGGCCCCCAAGCGCACTTTTCCGGCCCGGCCGGACTGGCATTGGACGCCAGCGGCAGCCTTTACATAGCGGACTCGCAAAACGATACGATACGCAAGGGCGTGGTAGTCCCAGCCGTGGCTACTCCCACTTTCGCTCCCGCTCCCGCGACCTATTCGAGCGCGCAGTCCGTTACCATCTCTTGCGCCACGACCGGCGCAACCGTTTACTACAGCACAGACGGTTCTACACCCACAGCGGCTTCCGCTAAATTCACAGGCGCCATCTCCGTCTCGCACACCACCACGATCAAGGCCTTCGCCGTTGCCGCGGGCCTGATTGACAGCGATATCGCTAGCGCCATCTACATGATCGTCGTCATCCTGCCGCCGGTTGCCAACAACCAGTCACTGACGACAATCCAGAACACAGCGGTGACAATCAAGCTTACAGGCAGCGACCCGGCAGGAGGGACGCTGACTTTCGCTTTGGGCTCCGCGCCAACACAAGGTACTCTTTCCAACTTCGACGCCACCACGGGCAAGGTCGTTTATACCCCCGTGCAGGACTATACCGGCTACGACTCGTTTACTTTCACGGTGAATGACGGCACCAACACTTCCGCTCCGGGCACGGTCCGCATTGCTGTACAGCCCTCGGGTGGCGGCGGGAGCAGCTTCTCGAGCAACACAAATGTTGACAGCGACGGTGATGGCTTCCCGGACGAGATAGAGGTACCCTTGGGCACCGATCCCAACGACCCAAACTCCACTCCTTTCGGTGGCGCGTCAGGAGGATCGCAACAATCCTTGAGGATTCTCAGTCTGGCGATCAACTTGCGCTTTGCTCTGAACGCAAGCGGAAAAGATTCCATTAGTCTGAGCGGGACGCTGCCCGTGCCTGACGGTTTCTCGGCGCGAAACCAAACCGCAGTGTTGGATGTTGGCGGCGTAGTGAAGAGCTTCTTACTCGATTCCAAAGGCTCATCCCTGCCTAGCTTGACCGATTCATTTAGGTTGCGCATCCAGGCCAGGAAGGGAGTGGTCCGGGCTCAGGACGCCAGGTTCGTGGCAAAACTCAGCAAGGGCACCTTCGCCCCCTTCCTGCAGGATGAGGGCCTCGTCAATGCAACAGCCAAGGCGGTCCAGGTCTTCGTCCCCGTCATCATTTTGTTCAATGGCACAGTGTTCAGAACGGACCAGGCGCGCATCTACACTGCCAAGTCGGGGAGTTCCGGGAGGACGAGGTGAGCCAGGTGCTCACCCATTGTCCGCACAATGGATTCTGGATTGGTTTGGGTGAGACAATGACTGCTGGAGCTCAATCCAAAATCCAGAATCTGAAATCCAAAATCCAAGTGCTGCACGAACAGGCGGGTTGGCGTGCGGACCGTGCTTTCTGCGCGCTGGCCAAGGACCTGAACCGCCGCGCAGCTAAAACGCTATTTCATTCCCGCCTGGTGCGCTTGAACGGCCGCATCGCGGCAGGGTCCGAGCGCGTTGCGGAGGGCGACTGCTTTGAAGTACTGAGTGCCGGAGTACTGAGTACTGAGCGCCCAAGGCATGATCCGCGCCAGCTCTGCGGTACTCAGTACCCAGCACTCAGTACTCAGTACTCGCACCGTCGCCGCCTGACCACCACCCACGGGCGGCACCTGCTGCGCCTGTACGAGGACAAGGCGATTCTGGTCATCAGCAAGCCTGCGGAGGTCCTGGTACATCGCGGACGTTCGGGCGGTTCCACGCGGCGAGACACCATTGAGGAGGTACTGCGGCGCGCCTACCTGCCGCCCTCCCCCAACCCCCTCCCCGTCGCGGGAGGGGGCACAAGGGAGGGGCCAAGCGATGTGGCGCGACCCGGCGGGCCGGGGGCGGGCGAGCCGGGGATGGGACCCACAAGGCCCAGACCGGCCCCAGGCGGGGGAAAAAGCCTGGAACAGGTTGGCTCCGCCGCGCCCGGCTTCTATCTCGTCCATCGGCTGGACATGGAGACCAGCGGTTGTCTGCTCATCGCCAAAACTGAAGCGGCCCGCGACACGCTGATCCGCGCCTTTGCTTCGCGCACCGTCCACAAGGAATACTTGGCGCTTGTGGCTGGGACCGTGCGCTGGGACGCATTCAACGTCCTGAAGCCGATCAAGTACATCCGCGCAGGAGTTGCGGTTCCTCCTGCTGTTGCTGCGCGGCGTGGAGCAAAGGGCAGCCGGTTAATGCCAGGCCAGAAGAAAGGCATCGCGCTCGAGGAAGGTTCGCAGGAAGGCAAGCCCTGCGAGACCCACTTTAGGGTGGTTGCGCGCTACAGAGGATACACGCTGTTGTGTGCCTCGCCGAAAACCGGGCGGACCCACCAGATTCGCGTGCATCTGCAAAGTCTCGGGCACCCCTTGGCTTACGACCCCCTGTACGGGCGCGCGACAGCGCTGCGGGCGCAAGAGTTCGGCGTGCCGGTCGGATCGAATAACGGGGACAGAGTTGTCTTGAGCCGCCTGCCTTTACATGCCTGGAAACTCAGCTTCGCTCACCCCGAGACAGGCGAGACAATCAGCGTGACAGCACCGCTGCCCCACGACCTTAGAGAGTTCCTTCGGCTCTTGCGGAGAGCAGCGGGCGGCTGGAGCCCAGTCAAGTAACATTAGCTAACTTAATATATAGCATTTGTAGATTTTGATAGTATTAAACTGCTGGATTAGTCCTCCTTAGTTGAGATCGGCCGTAGAATTAACAGGAAGGTAATTTTGTGTTGTGTCCTGAGCATAATGCTGTATGCAAGTGAGCAACCTGTTCAGGATTACACAGCCGCTCGGCACTGGGTGGCCGAGTTGCGGGCATCATTGCCGACTGTGGGTGGCTTCCATGGATCAACGGGCCTAGTCTTGGTCGCCTTGGGGGAAACGGCCCAGCGAAAGGAAAAACCTCATGAACTACCAGCGGCCTAATGCGAACGATGCCACAGAGACCACCAATCGTTCTCGCGATGTCGCCCCGAACTCCGGTCTATGCACCAGGTGTATGGACAGTTGCAGGGGCAACTGCGAGGTATTCAAGTCGTCTTTTCGTGGACGAGAAGTGATCTACCCAGGGCCTTTTGGCGATATTACGGCTGGCAACGACAAGCAGTATCCGATTGATTACTCACACCTGAATATCATGGGCTACGCTCTGGGCGCGGAGGCGATTGACCAGGCGAACCCCGATAAGGCCATTTTCCCGGACGTGGATACCGCCACTGTTTACGGGCACTCCCATCCCGTGCGGATGAAGATGCCCTTGTTCACTGGTGCGCTGGGTTCCACGGACATCGCCCGCAAGCACTGGGACAGCGTGGCCGTAGGCGCCGCGATCTCCGGCATTTCCGTGGTTATTGGCGAGAACGTGTGCGGCATTGACCCCCAGCTTGAGTTGAACAAGGACGGCAAGGTCAAGCGCTCCCCGGAGTTGGAACGGCGCGTCAAAATCTACAGGAACTGGCAGGAGGACTACGGCGACATCATCGTGCAGCTCAATGTCGAGGACACCCGCCTTGGCGTAGCGGAATACGCAGTGCGTGAACTGGGCGTGCAGACCATCGAGTTGAAGTGGGGCCAGGGCGCCAAGTGCATTGGGGGCGAGATCAAGATTCGCGAGCTGGAGCGTGCGCTCGAACTGCAGCGCCGCGGCTATATCGTCACCCCCGATCCGTCCAACCCGGCGGTCGCGGCGTCGTTCAAGAGCGGCGGGATCAAGGAATTCGAGCGGCATTCCCGCCTGGGCTTCATTGACGAAGACGGCTTCCTGCGTTCCGTTGAGTACCTACGGCGCGCGGTGGGCGCCAAACGCGTCAGCCTTAAGACAGGTTCGTATGGCCTGCGGGAACTGGCAATGGCCATCAGGTGGTCTTCCAAAGCCCGCGTGGACCTGCTTACAATTGACGGCTCAGGCGGTGGCACAGGGATGAGCCCTTGGCGCATGATGCAAGAATGGGGCATCCCGACCTTCTACCTGCAATGCATGGCCTGGGATTGCGCGCAGAAACTGGCCAAGCGTGGGGAGTGGGTGCCGGATCTGGCCATGGCCGGCGGGTTCTCCACTGAGGATCACATCTTCAAGGTCCTGGCGATGGGTGCACCATATTTCCGCGCCGCGTGCATGGGCCGCGCCCTGATGATACCTGGTTTCGTTGGCGACAACATCGAGGCGGTGCTGAGGAACGGCAAGAGCCGCAAGATCACACAGTGGGACAAGCTGCCACCGAGCGTCGCCAAGTACGGTGAAAGCGTCGAGAAGATTTTCGTGACCTATGAGACTTTGGCCGCCAAATTTGGCAGCCGCATGAAGGAGCTTCCTTTCGGCGCCATCGCCATGTACACGCTCGTGGACAAGCTCAAGACGGGGCTCAGCCAGCTCATGGCCGGCGCACGCAGCTTCCGCCTGGACACTGTGAAGCGGAACGACGTCATCGCTTTGACTCCAGAAGCGGCGAAGATTTCCGGCATAAGCTATGTCATGGACGCCTACAAAGAGGACGCCGATAGGATACTGAACAGCTAGAGCGGGCTGACAACGGATATGGCTGCGGGGGCGGGCAGTTGTCCCGCCCCCGTTTTTGTGTAATGATATGGAAAAGGAGGAACCGATGGATCCTATCAGCTCCGTCATAGAGACAGTCAGAAGAAGGAACGCCGGCGAGCCCGAGTTCCTGCAGGCAGTCACCGAGGTGCTCGAGTCGCTGCGGCTGGTAATCGAGCGCCACAAGAAGTACCGCGATGGCAGGATTCTCGAACGCATGGTCGAGCCGGAACGGCAGATCATCTTCCGCGTCGCCTGGCAGGACGACAGGGGCGAAGTCCAGGTGAATCGCGGCTTTCGTATCCAGATGAACAGCGCCATCGGCCCCTACAAGGGCGGCTTGCGTTTTCACCCTTCCGTGAACCTCAGCATCCTGAAGTTCCTCGCCTTCGAGCAGGTCTTCAAGAACTCGCTCACCACCCTGCCAATGGGCGGTGGCAAAGGCGGCTCCGATTTCGAGCCCAAAGGCAAGTCGGACAGTGAAGTCATGCGCTTCTGCCAGTCTTTCATGAACGAACTGTTCCGCCATATCGGCCCGGACGCTGACGTCCCCGCGGGTGATATCGGTGTCGGTGGGCGCGAGATCGGTTATCTCTTCGGGCAGTACAAACGGTTGAAAACCGAGTTCAGCGGCGTCCTGACCGGCAAGGCCCTCAACTGGGGCGGCTCCCTGATTCGCCCCGAGGCGACTGGCTACGGCGCGGTCTACTTTGCCGAGGAAATGCTCAAGACCCGCCGGCTAAGCCTGAACCGGAAGGTCTGCCTGGTTTCAGGCTCGGGCAATGTCGCTCAGTATACCATCGAGAAGCTGAACCAGTGCGGCGCCAAGGTCGTCACCATCTCGGACTCCAATGGCACAATCTACGACAAAGACGGCATTAACCCGGAGAAGTTGCGCTGGGTGATGGACTTGAAGAACATCCAGCGCGGGCGCATCAGCGAGTATGCCGACAAGTTCGGCGCCCAGTTCCTGAAGGACAAGCACCCCTGGGACATCAAATGCGATTGCGCCTTCCCCTCCGCGACCCAGAACGAGATTAGCGGCGAGGACGCCAAGACGCTCCTGGCCAACGGCTGCACGCTGGTGTGCGAAGGGGCCAACATGCCATCAGAGCCGGAGGCCATCAGCCAGTTCCTGGAGAAGCGCATCCTCTACGGGCCGGCCAAGGCCGCCAACGCCGGAGGCGTGGCCACCTCCGGTCTGGAGATGGCCCAGAACTCGGCGCGCCTCTCCTGGTCGCGCGAGGAAGTGGACGCGCGGCTGCACCAGATCATGGTGGCCATCCATAAGAACGCCTACGACACGGCCAAGGAGTATGACGTGCCGGGCAACCTGGAGGCGGGAGCGAACATCGCGGGCTTCGTCAAAGTCGCCGACGCCATGCTGGATCAGGGGGTGATGTGATTTTTGGTTTGAGATTTACGTTTTCGGTTTTCGGATTTCGGACTTAGAATCTCCACTATGGCCAATCCCAAAGCACGCGACGTAAAACTCACCGCCGGCAGAGAGAAGACCATCCTGGTCGGTGGCTATCGGCTCAGCGACCTCCTGCCGGGTGAAGAACCGCTTGAGGAACTGCAGCGTCTGGCCGAAACAGCCGGTGCGGACGTCGTCGGCAAGGTCGTGCAGCATATCCGGCAGGTCCACCCGGCCACGTACATCGGCAAGGGCAAGGTTGAGGAGGTCAAGGAACTGGCGCTCTCCCGCGGCGCCAAATGCATCCTCTTCGACCATGACCTGCTGCCCAGCCAGGGACGCAACCTGGACCTGGCCACCGGGCTGAAAGTGATTGACCGCACGGAACTGATCCTCGATATCTTCGCCAGCCGCGCCCGGACGCGCACGGCCATGGTCCAGGTCAACATCGCCATGCTCGAATACCGCCTGCCGCGGCTAAAGCGTCTCTGGACGCACCTGGAACGGCAGACGGGCGGCATCGGCGTGCGCGGTGGGCCGGGCGAACGCCAACTGGAGGTGGACCGGCGCAAAATCGAGAAGCACCTCGACGACCTGCGGCTGGAGCAGGGGGAGATCGAAGCCCGTAAGGAGCGCATGGTCCGCTCCCGCGCCAGAGAGCACTACCTGGTCTCGCTGGTCGGCTACACCAACGCTGGCAAGAGCACGCTGATGAAGGCGCTTACCGGCGAAGACGTGTTCATCGAAGACCGCCTCTTCGCCACTCTGGACACCAAGACCAGCCTGCTGCGTCTGGGCGGCGGCGTCACCGCCCTGCTTTCCGACACGGTCGGCTTCATCCGCCGCCTGCCTCACCACTTGGTAGCCAGCTTCCACGCCACGCTGGAGGAAACGCGCACGGCCGACCTGCTGCTGCACGTGGCCGACGCCTCTTCGGCTTTGGTGCGCGGGCAGATCGAGGCCGTCAATGGCGTGCTCAAAGAGATTGGGGCGGCGGATCGCGAGACCATCCTGCTGCTGAATAAAGTGGACGTCATCCCACCCCACGTGGATCTGGATTTCGAGCTGCTGCGCCATGATTTCCCTGAGGCGATTCCGCTTTCGGCCCTGCGCCAGCAGGGACTGGAGCGTTTGAGGAACGCTATCCTTGAGCGCGCCCGCGAGAACGCCAGGCCGCTGGTCATCGCCGTGCACGCCGGCGACGGCAAAATCCTTTCCTTTCTCGCCACACATTTTTTTGAGGACTCGCGCACTATTGACGGCGAATGGATAACCCTCCATGGTCGCGCCTCGCACAACGTTCTGGACAAGCTGCTCAAGACCCAATCCTCTGTGCGCATTCTTGAAGGCGCGCCCGCAGGGCTGCAAACCGCGAAGTACGATTGACGGACGAAAGACCCTGGTTGAAAAACAGCGTTTCAGGGTGCACGTTTCAAGTTTCACGTTCCCAGCCTGCCGCGGCCAACCTGAAACTTGAAACTAGAAACCTTAAACTTGAGACTTCTCCGTTCGGAATTAGCACGGACAGCATTCCAGGTAGTATAATCCTAATGGCGTATCAGGGAGGTGGCATGAAGGGCCGGGACGACGACTCCGCTTGGGCACACCAGGACGACGGAGAGAAGCTGTACACCAGTGTTGACGCCAAACGGGAACGGCGCATCGTGGCGCTAGGCCCGCCGGCGCAACATACAAGTTGGGCTGCCCCTTTGCTGGCGCTCCTTATCGGCGGCGTCGCGGTTTTCCTCTACCTTCATGTTCACAGGCAAGCGAGCCCGACGGGGGCAGCTTCGGAAAATGCCGCGCAGGCTTCAGCCTCTGATGCGGCCCAGACTCAGCCCCCGCCAGCCCCCACACCCGGGAAGACCACAGGAACGCCGAACAAGGATGAGGAGGCCGCGCTTACTGCGCAGATTGACGCCGCCAATGCCCTGGCCGCGGTAGTCCCGCCGCCACCGGCACAGCCGCTGCCGCGCTCGCTGCCAAAGCCGCCGCCGCCGCCAACAGACGAGAAGCCGCCTGTCGCGCCTGAGGAGCCGCCCCGCATGGAAGAGCCCATCATCGGCGCCCCAATGCCCTTGGGCAAGCTCGCCATCCAGGTGGAGGACTATTGGGTGGAGCCAGACCCACCTGGGGACACAGCCTGCGCTGCGTTCAGCGGTTACATCGCGAACAACAGTGCCGCGGCCATGGCCTTGCCCCAGGTAGAGGTCACCTTGCTGGATGGCGAGCGGCGCGAGTACAAGCCCTACAAGGCCAAACTTCCCACCAGCGCGACCCTCAACCCGCTCATGCGGGTAAAGGGCCTGTGGGCTTTCCAGGTGCCAGCCAAAATGCCAATGTGGTGCGCCAACTTCAAGACCAAGGAGGGCAAGGACATAAAGGCGCTCTGTATCGGCGTGAACAAGCGCACGTCCGAGAACGCGCAGCTTGTTGGATCCGCGGACTACAGGGCCACGTCGGATGAGTTGAAGGCCTTCGCCAGCCCCCGCTTCCTGCTGCAGCAGCAATATGAGAAAGAGCTGGCCAAGATGGACCCGATCATCTCGGACATGGACGCAGTTCAAAAGCGCCTCGATAGGCTTGTGAAGCCCAAGAAGATGGCCGATACGGCCGTGGCGGCGGCCAAGGCGGCAGCCGACAAGCGCGCGGCCGATACGAAGGATGCCGAAGCAGACCTGAAGGATCTGGAGGCCAACCGGCCCGCATTCATCCACGATGAGCCAAGATGGGAAAGGCAGGTGGGCGAGGCCAGAGTGCGCCTGGAACGCCTCATCAGGGACAAAGCTTCAACCGACAAGGCCCTGAAGGACAAGCTGGCCCAATGCGACAAGATTGCGAGCCAGGAGAAGGCCGAACAGAAGCAACTCGATACGCTGAAGACGAAGTTCGATGCACAGCGAAAGGTCCTCGAAGACCTCGAAAAGAAAATGGCGGAATAGGCCTTTCTGCCGGGTGCGTAGCCGCTGAGTAAGTCTTGATCGCCGAAAAACACAAAAGGGCCTCCCACAAACTGCCGATGTTTTCGGTGTGGAAAAACATCGAACTCGGCAGCGGAGGCCCTGGACATGGAATCGGCG
>Ga0209777_10006446_pt1 | contig 13211 bp, 12 predicted proteins | sample FrelakmetHBP12HB_FD_187147 | JGI IMG/M metagenome (GOLD analysis project Ga0209777, IMG submission 187147) | Freshwater lake sediment microbial communities from the University of Notre Dame, USA, for methane emissions studies -HBP12 HB (SPAdes)... | ecosystem: Environmental > Aquatic >...
TTGATAACGATTGCCTTGGCGTCGTCGTAGGCCTCCTTGAGCAGCCGGTGGATCTCGTTGTCAACGGCCGAGGCGGTCTCCTCGCTGAAATTGCGCTCGCGGACGAAGTCGCGCCCGAGGAAGACCTCCGCGTTCGTTCCGAACGATACTGGGCCCAGGTCGCTCATGCCCCATTCGCATACCATCGCGTGCGCGCGTTCCGTGGCGCCACGAAGATCGCCCGCCGCGCCGCTCGAGAACTCATTGAACACGACCTCTTCCGCGGCGCGTCCGCCCATCGCCATGCGGAGCGTCGCGAGACAGTACGACGTCGAAACGTTGTGCCGGTCCTCTTCCGGCAGCCAACTCGTCAATCCCAACGAGGGACCCCGCGGGATGATGGTGGCCTTATGGATCGGGTCCGTGTTCGGCGTGAGGCGGCCCACAAGAACGTGCCCCGCCTCATGACAGGCCGTCAACCGCTTTTCCTCATCGCTGATCGCGAGGCTGCGGCGTTCCGGCCCCATGAGCACGCGATCCTTCGCGTCTTCGAAGTCCGTCATGGTGACCTTGTCTCGCGCGCGCCGTGCCGCCAGCAGAGCCGCCTCGTTAACCATGTTCGCCAGGTCCGCACCGGAGAACCCAGGCGTACCCCGCGCAAGGGTTCGCAATTCCACGTCCGATTCCATGGGGACATTGTTGTTACGTACGTGAATCTGCAGGATCGCCTCGCGTCCGTTGATATCGGGGTGGCTGACCACCACCTGGCGATCAAAACGGCCCGGACGCAGCAACGCGTGGTCCAGGACGTCCGGGCGGTTCGTCGCCGCCATCAGGATGACGCCTTCGCTCGTGTTGAACCCGTCCATCTCGACCAGCAACTGGTTCAGTGTTTGCTCGCGCTCGTCATGGCCGCCGCCGAGGCCCGCGCCGCGCTGCCGGCCAACCGCATCGATCTCATCGATGAAAATGATGCACGGCGCGTGCTTCTGGCCCTGCTGGAACAGGTCGCGGACCCGGCTCGCGCCGACGCCGACGAACATCTCCACGAAATCCGAGCCGCTGATGCTGAAGAACGGCACGTTCCCTTCCCCGGCCACCGCGCGCGCCAGCAAGGTTTTGCCCGACCCCGGTGGGCCGACCAGCAGAACGCCTTTGGGAATCTTGCCGCCCAGCCGGCTGAACTTCTTCGGGTCCTTCAGGAACTCGACGATCTCTTCCAGTTCCTCTTTGGCCTCATCCACTCCGGCGACGTCGTTGAACGTTACGACCTTGTCGCTCTGGTTCACGAGCCGCGCGCGGCTCTTGCCAAAAGAAAGAGCCTTGTTGCTGCCGCCCTGCATCTGCCGGAACATGAAGAACCAGAACACGCCTATGATAAGCACCATTGGCACTACTTGATAGAGAAGGCCGACCCACAAGGTATCCTCGAGCTTCGCATCGTAAGGCACGCCCTTCTCGTCGAGCATGGCCTTCCATTCGGCCGGGAATTCGTGGTACAGGAAGCGCATGCCGGTGTTGCCCTTGTAAGGGGGATCGAACTCCACCTTGAAGTCGAAGCGGTTGTCCCCCAGCATCGTGTAGGTGAGTTTCTTGACGTTCCCCGCGGCCAAAGCCTGCTCGAAGTCTTTGTTCGACAGCTTCTCCTTGGCCTTCTGGGTCGTCGAGAATTGGGTATACGCGAGCACCGCTATGATCAATAGGACGATCCAGAGCGATACATTCTTCAGAAAACTGTTCATAAGACTTTGAAAAACCTCGCTTTACAGAGAAAGTCGCCCCGGGGTTGGACCGGCGACCCTCAACTAATGATAACACACCCCGGAAAAGCGTACAAATCACGACCGCCCCTTCCAGGGCATTTGAACCCGAGAACGGCCCGCGCGGAAGCCTTGCGCGCGGAACAACGCCGTAGAGTCTAACAGAACTTACCGGCCTTTCCTTCCTTATCCTTGCGGCAGCCGCGCTGTCGGCCCACGGGCAGGGGTCGAACGCGCCGCCCGAGGAACGTCTGCACTTTGCTCATAAAACTGTCGCTCGCCAGAAGACGCCCCGTCTGCGTGCAAATTCTCAGCAGCCGGACCATCTCCTCGTCCTCAGCCTCTACCAAGACCTTTTCCCAGTCCTTCGATGATATCTCCCGGCGCCATCCGGCGATGTCCAGCAACCCCGTCGGCTCGCCGCGCCCCGTATGGGACGCGGCACTCGAATCTCTAGTGAAGTCAACGTATTCGTATCTTATTTCTTCGACAGGATACCGGGATTGGCAGGATACCACGGGAAGGAGATGACGGTGAATGCGAAGAAAACTATGCTGAGGATGACCTGCGGGCGTCTCGGCCATTTCGGAACTCTTCCTTTCCGTAAGACCACGCCGCTGGAATCGCCCCGTTCATCCTGGACATCCTGTTATCCTGTCCAGATCATAAGGTGCGCTATCTTTGATTCACTACACTAGGTAGACCCTGCGATGATCATCCACAAAGAATACGTCTTGCTGATTGTTGCCCCGTTGCGTAACGTGGCAGGGGACTCCCGGCATAACGATGCGTGCGAATCGAGCCATAGCCAAAAGGATGACATATTGCCCGCACCCAGTCAAATAAACGGTAACTGTCCCCTATTATCCGTTCGAAACCGACATCTGCATGTACACATCTGTCAAGTTATCGTGTTTCTCGCTCAAAGCGTCCTTGGCTTCTTGTTCTCGAACAACCTCGAATCCCAACTTCTGAAATATCCCTACGTTTCCTGTCTCCCTGATAGTGTACAGTGAGACGAGGGTGTGCCCCTTCGCCTGTGCGATCCGTTTGACGTGCTCAATAATCTTCCTCGCAATCTCCATCCTTCGGAATTGGGGGTGCACGCCAAGGCCGATGAGATGAATCCCATCCTTTCGAATTTCGTACTTCGTTGTGCCAACGATTCTCCCATTGAGGACAGCCACAAGACGCGTCGTGCGAGATGCGCCTGCACGGCTTCGGCCCAATGCCGCCTCAGTTGGTCTGTATGTTTCGCGGAGAGTTGCGGTAGCCAACGTGGAAACTTCTGCCACTTGTTCGCCATCTTCCGGCCGGGCAGGGCGCACTACAACCTCCATTGAGGTCTCCTTGTTCATTTCTGACCCCACATGTACACCTGTTTGGACTCAAACGTAATGCTTCTGTTGTTCAACTTGGAGCAGAAGAAATCAACGCAGGCGTCGAGATCCTTCCCCGGGAGATACTGGCCGAGCACCTCATACGGCGAATCATGGCCCGGAAGAGAAACTCCACCAATGTCTTTGTGCCACCAGGTTCTGGCCAGTGAGGATGTCATTTCATATTCACGCGATCTTTCAACCATGTGGTATTCGATGTCCCTGAAACCCGTGGCCGCAAGAATGCGCTTGAGTTCAACTTCGTCGAAATTCATAAGTGGGTCATTAGAATTACGGTGTAGTGCCTCTTCCGCCTCTCGCAACCTATCTGCAGTCTCTCCCAAAGCAGAGAAGTCGACGAGATCGGAAAACCTCGTATCGTACCTATCGATGGGTTCGTAGAGCGAGAATCGGCCTGATTTCTTAAGAACACGATGCCACTGGCTAACCGCGGCTTCTTTGTCGACAATGTGACAAAGCACCGAACGGCTCAGGACGACATCTGCGTGATTGCTTTCAACGGGAAGAGACAATGCGTCGCCCTCACGAAACGCCAAATTCGTTAGGTTCAGTTGTGCTGCGCGCTCACGACAACGCTGGATGCAACCGGCATCCAAATCGACCGCGATCACTTTGCCTGTATTTCCGACAGCTTGAAATGCGGCGAACGCAAGAAGTCCTGTGCCCGTCCCCACATCGACTACTATGTCGCCATCTTGGATCGAGGCGTGCTGCACAACCCGGTCGGCGATCCTCTGGTAACCAAGGCCAAAGGGCGCAGAGACACCGTTCTCTTCTGTCTCCACCATGGCCCGTAGCCATGCAGACCACTTGATCTCCGTTTCACTCTGCGACATTCTTCGTCTTGTTGCCCAACGTCAAAGCTCAGCGACGCGGCGTGTCCGCGTCGACCGCAGCCGCATATTGGCCGAAACCCTGTACGCGTGACCTGAGGCCCATCATATGCCTCCAACGGGACATGCCTTCACACAAATCCCGCAGGTTTCTCTGCGTCCCAAGTTTCCCCGGCGGTTCCAGAGATGCTGATTATACAAGGAATAACTGGGGACAGTTACCGTTTATTTGCATTCTGACTCCTGTCTTCCGGCTCCTGACTCCTACTGCCGTTCTTGGCGTTCAACGCGGCGCCTGTTTGTGGGCAGTGGATTGTTTCGCTACGTAACGCTTAACCTTGATGTCTCGCTCCCGGTCGCGGACCTTGGCGACTTCATAGGCGGTCTGCATTCGAAGAAGGGTGTCCATCTTGGGGCCAAAAGCCTTTTCAATCCGCAGAGCCATTTTGGGCGACAGTGCGGCACGGCCGTTGAGAAGGGCTGAGAGCGCCGGACGCGCGACACCGAGGACCTTTGCGGCCTCGGTGACGGAGAGGTCGAGAGGCTCGATCACTTCCATCCTGATGAACTGTCCCGGATGGGCCGGACGCGCCATACGCAACATCGTTTTGTTTCCTTTCAGTGGTAGTCCTCGAAATTCAGGTCGAGGATTTCTCCTTGACTTTGGTCGGCCCTAAACGTAATCCGCCAGTTGGGGGTGACGGTGAGGCTCCACGTTCCTCTGCGGTCGCCGCTGAGTTGATGCGCTTTCCAACTCGGGATGTCGCGAAGCTCTTGGGCGTCTTCCATCTCCTGCAGGAAGGACAGAATGTTACGTACCTTCTCGATGACGGACGGAGCCAAGCCCGAGGCATCATTGCGTTCCATGAAGCGCCGTAATCCCCGATGGATGACGTTTCGGACCTTCATGAGAGGAGGGTACCGGAAAAACTGTACTGTGTCAAGTTACGCTTTACAGCGACTGAAGCAAATAAAGGGTAAGCCTCCCCGGTTATCCGAAGTCAATCGCGCCGGCCCTACATGCTACATGCTGTGTCCTCACGGGCTCGGCGTTGCAGCGTCCCTCCGAAGCGCAGACTTCTTGCTCTCCGCGCGTCTGTTGAGCTCTGTGTAGAAGGCGTCGTCTATAGGAAAGCGCAAGGCGCGGAATTCGGGGCGCAGGTCCTGGCTGAATGCATAGGATAGCGCTGAAACCATAAGCGTCGAGCGGAAGGCATCCGCCTCAGCGGTGTTGTGATGCTGGTCATACCGTCGATGGAGCTCCGGATCGAATAGCTGAAGCAACTCGACCATCCGCTTGACGGGAAAGCGATATCCAGTCCCGGCCTGTTCTGCGTGTGTGCAAAACTCGTAGGCAATAGTCATGAACGTGCCGAATGTCTCATCAACGTGGGTGTCGGGATCGTTCCATGAACAGAATCGCATGCCGGAGTTCACGTAATCTTGATATGAACGCCGCACCAGCATCATGGATGCGATGGCGCTTGCGCGGATAGCGTCCGTCAACGCCGGATCGAGTCCGAATTCGCCAGCGCGGTTGATAATCTCGAACGCGGTGGCGTGCTGGAAGACCTGCGCCACGGATTCGGACAGAATCGCGTTGGCGTTACCATCGATTTTCCCTCCGTAGTAATAGGCTGCGGGCGAATTGAGGCAGATGTTATGCCCCATTTCGTGGAAGAATGAGGAGTACTCCACCTGAGGCCTTCCGAACGCCTGGCCGCCTGCGGCAAGACTCACAGGCGTGGTGTACCACAGCGAATTCATCCCATCGAGCTTCGGATCGCGGAGCACGATCTGATTGAACTTGCCCTCAGGCAATAACACGTCCTGGTTGGCGAAATCCATTTGAATCATCGCGGCGAGCGTCAGCACATACTCGATCGTCGAGCGTGGGACGGTGGTGAAGCAACTATCCGTAAAGAAACCGAGCCCGGGAGGTGGGGAATAGAGGCGCGTGCTGAGATCGACGTTGTGGTTGGGGATGGTGACGCGCAAGGCGTCTGGGCACGGAACAGGGTGGGTAACGGGAGGCGCAAAAAACACTTCGGTGCGTGCCTCATCGCTGTCGCCACCGTCGTAGTGCGCGGTCACTGAGATGATGTGGTTGCGAAGCGGTTTGGCGTACGCATGCCCTTGCGGGAAGAAACCCGCTGAAGTCGATCCGTCACCCCAATTGAAGGTGAATGGAACTGCGGGTCGCCGTGAGTCGCTGCCGCTAATGGACACCGTGCCACTCCGCGTGTCAACGTCGGTTACCTGAACGCACAACGTCGGCAGATTACCGGATAGCTCCCTCTGGAAGTTGAACTCCGTAGCGCCGAAGGTGGCGGCTGAGGTCAAGACTATGCACAGAATTGCTGGGACCATGGCCGCTGTCCATCTTTCCGTTTTCATCATGAGCGCACTCTTGTGCAAAGCCCGGCAAGTGTCGCGGCGGCGTTTAGCTTATTGCTGAGCCGCCGGCTCTGCCGGCGATTCCTGACTAGGCGCCGGGACTTTTGGTTCGTCCCAGCGGGTGTAGCACCAGCGGAGGATCGGTACGCTGACGAGGCCGAAAGGCAGTACGGCCAGTTCGATCCACCAGACGGAAATGGAGCCGACCCATCCTCCGACATATGCGGCGCCGGCCACGCCGTCGAGAAACGTGAAGAGCAGGAACCCGTATAGAACCAGCAGGCTGCGCTGTTTGGCTACGCCCAGGAGTATAAGCGCCCGCGATGACGCATGGCACAGGATCGCTATAACTCTCTCTATTGGCGCGGCCAGCCAAAAGAGCGGCATTGACGCTGCCGCGCTCGCCAACTCTTCACCTATCTTTTCCGTTCCGGGAACGCCAGCCATAAATGCGACCACCGAGGCCACCGAACCAAGTCCGAGCAGGAATGCCTCGAAGGCGCCTGCCCCGACGCCTACAGTAATCGCCCTCCGTCCGGAAAGGCCGAAGGACCGCCAGATGAGCACGGCCAGGAGCGTGAAGCCCATTTCAAACACGCTCGATTGGATACCGACGAACAGCCCGCCCACCACGACCTGAAGAGGAAACGGCAGATGTTCCTTTGCGAAACCAATCACGCGCTCGTTCGTCAGGATTGCACAGAGGATCTTAAGTGCGACGGCGATTGTCCACAAACCCACGCCGGCCCAGAACCATCGCCACTGCACGCGTGAAACCCGCCGCCAGTAGGTCACGGCGACTGTCGCAACAAGGATCATCCCCAATCCGGGCACGAGGTACAGCAGATGCTCCGCATTCACATTCCATCTCCCCGCTCAGGCGGTACGCCTGGCAGTCAGCGTTGCCTGATCGACACAGCGCCGAACCACAGCGCGGATATTACACCGATTCAGTGCGGAAACCCACTCTTAAGAGGCTACTGAAGCTTGCGGTTCCAGGCTGGGGCCTCTGGGTTCAGGGACTTCACATCCGTGACCAGCGAGATCTGGTTTTGCATGAGGCGTTGCTTGAAGTTCAGGCCGGGGAGGCGGTCAAAGCAGTCCAAGCTGATCTGGTAACGTTTGTCTCTGCCCTCGCCGCGAGACGCCTCGACCAGCCGCTGACGGTCTTTCTTGAGTTCCGTGAAGTAGTCGGGCCAGAAATTCGGGCCGTACTGCTGCTCACAGTCCCAAAGGATGTATGCGTGGATGCGGTCGACTTGGTTGGCCGGCAAGTCCGGTGGAAACACACATCCCAATTCCTTGTATCGACTGTACGTCTCAGCTTGTCCTTTCCGTGTCGACTCGACTGCATGCGTCAATATTGGATTACCCGCCACCTTTTCGCTGGCTTTGACTCCTATGCTCCATCCCACCATCTCCCAACCGAATTGGGATCTTGTGGCCGCGACGAAGTTGTGCGCCATTTCTTCGATATAGCCCGATACATGGGGAACTTTGTACTGAGTCCATTCCTGTTGCTGCTCCAGGTCGAGGTTTGTGTCGTCGTACCAGAGCGTGCAGTTGCTTGTCCCGCCAAAGGCATCGGAGTGGCCCTTCGTGAAGTTGTACACGACGATGATGTAGTCCGTGTTGACGCCCACGATGCGGTAGAGTTCGTCATACGCCTTAACAAGGTAGGGGAGCACGATCTTGGCCTCTTCTTCCCGCGTCTTGGGTGCGAATAGGTATACGTGGCCGCTCTTGAGGAGGCAGGCGGGCTGTCCGATGGCCGCAGCGAAGCTCGCCTCGTCAGGATACTTGAGCGATGGGTTCAGTCGCTGCCGGGCGGGCTCCGTGGCGGTCGAGGCAGGGAGTATATCTACCAAGGCCGTCTTGCCGTTGCGCAACGCGTAGTCGAGCGCGGTCTTACCCTGTGTGTCGACGATTGTAGGGTCCGCTCCGCCCTGGAGCAGAACCTGACACGTTCCTTCATGCCCATGCTCAGCAGCGAGGTGCAATGGCGTCCTGCCCTGTTCATCTCGAGCATTCACATCCGCCCCTGCTTTCAACATGTCCCCGACGGTTCCCATATGGCCGCCGGAGGCCGCCTCATGGAGCGGTGTGGTCACACCTACCTTCGCTTCGCGGTGCAGGCCCTCGCGAGGGCGCATCAATCGCGCGGCCAGAGGCAATGCCACGATAGCGGCAAGGATAACTATGCCTGCGAGTAACCGTCGTGACATCATGAACTCTCCACCGGCGATTCAATATAGCTATACGCAATCCGTCGCTCATCATAGCCGGAACTGCTACCGCCTGTTACCTGAGTTTGCCTAGACGAGTTATTGGTGCGCGCGCGCGAGATGCGATGGTGACATCAGGTTCGCGCAAGTGCCCTCTTGTTGGTGGCTACTATGTTGACTGACAATCAAGGGACGAAACCGAACTCCAACTGATGGCTCTCATCACCGTGATCTTCTTCAAGTGGCAGCGTCTCAATCACGATATCATGCACGTCATAAGTAACTCGAATTCTCCCCGTTTTTGTTACAAAGGTGAAAGTGCGGTTTTCTTGGCCCGGTCGGCGAGGTGGCGGAACAAGAGGCAACGTCAGTTTGAGTCCCCGTTGACTCGGGTATTCGAGTATACTTAAAGGGTACAGTCCCGTACCGATTTCCTGTATCGGGCTTGATGTGTCATCATCGGATGCTACAAGCTCAGCATACTCTGCAAGAGGTTCCACGGGTGAGCGCTCTTGTGTCGTTCGCAGCACGATTCCTTCTGCAAAGCCGCCCCTTTCCTCTCTCTTCCTCTTCATCCTATCCCGAATTGCTGCCTCGGACACGCAGAGCGATTCTCGAAGCGATCTAAGGACCTCAAAAACGTCAACGATCTCCTGAAGAGCGTCGTCGGTGGTACTTGAGGAGTACAACTCGAGCGCTTCTTCAATGACCTTCGCTTTGAGGAATAGGATCAGTTCCTCGCCCTTGAGCCGTGAAATGGCGACCCTCTCGCCGCGTCCACTTATCCTTTCTGGAATTCGATCCCTCACGAGTTTGTTAAACTCAATGACCTCGTGCTCCGGTTCGAACGGATCTGAAGGAAGGACGGGAATCCCCGCTCTCCTGAGTTGATAGAAAGCATGAGCCAGGATGCTTCCCTCAAGTTCCACGGAGAGCTTGTGTTCTTGAGCGAGTGTAACAACACCCTCCACAAACTCGCGGGATCTAATCTGCGATGGCTCAGCCTTGACTTTCACGCGGTTTACGCCCGGTCTCCTGCTCAAGGCCTGTCTGACTCGCGAGATGTCCTGCAAGCTCCTTATGATGAATTCCCGGGGAATAGCTCTGCGTACAGACGCCTTCTCGTATTCAAGCGGTAGTTCTTCGGTGACGTAAAACCAAGGAATGCAAGCCCTTTCTGGGGCTTCGCGAGAACCTCGTATGAACCACATTACGAGTACATCCTTACCCAGTTGTCTGGCGATTCGACCGCTACCTTGGGCTATCTCGCGAACATGTTCATCGCTCAGCGAAGCATTCCAATCCCAAGGTGCTCCCGTTAAGGAAGGTGCCCAACGTCCCTCCGCGTCCAGATCAATGAACTCTTCTTTATATCGTATCCGCCGACTTATATCACCCGTCTTGTCAATAGAGGCGTCAAACGAGTCGTGCGGGTAGTACTGCAGTCCGTCCGCAAGCCCCCAAAGACTGTCAATCCGGGCACGTGTCGACTTGGGCGAGGCGAGGCACCATGCGGACGCCATTGCCGGGATGAAGTGATGCAATATAAAGCAATACTCTTGTCCCGAACCCGCTAACGTCTTTGCGGTCTGTATCAGCCATTGCACTGCCTCCTCTGCTGATCGCAGCAGGCCAGAGTGCGGAAGGTTCAGAATCTCCAAGCCATCTTTCGGGCGCAGTTCTGTTCGGACTACAGTCGGTGCACCTGTAATCCTCTCCAAGTCTCGAAAGACGCTTGGCTCTGTGCTTCCTTCCGCCAGAGACTGTAGCACTCGAGAATCCTGTAGGATCCACAAGGAGACGGGAAAATCGCGGGCCTCCCTGAATACCTTAGCGCAGTCTGTCTTCTTCCATAACCCTTTGGGGACACGGATCTCTGGTTCGATGCACTCTAACGAACCGGGATCGAGGCTTCCGGATTCGTGATAGCGAGAGCAGCGCGGCCCGCCACCCTTTCGCCCAGGAGCCGCATCTGCCTGAACTACCCAGAGTTGTGTCCTGTCCCACACCCACTCGAAGTGCCATCGTTTCCCTCTGTTGTTTGCCCAAATTGCGACACGATGAAGCGCCTGCTTAAGCTCGTTTGGCGTAACGCAAGGGAGGTCGGCAGCTTCCTCTAAGTGCGCGCTTGGGGCGACCTGAAAGGTCTCTGAATCAGGTTGATTCGTGGGCTCCAACGTCTCTTGCTCAAACCGCCAAGTGTTTTTTCGTCTGCTAATACGTCTCTCATTCGACAAATGACCTCTTGCGGCAGGGGTATGAACGTTCACCTGGACAATGACAGCCATTTCTGGATTGGGTTCGATGTGCCTCGCAAGTACTTCTATTGCAGTTGCAAGCATGCTCTTCATCTCTGTATCACAGACTTTGCTGTCGTAGTGACCCCTTAACGATAGGTCTTCTTCTCTTGCACTGGAGCGAACGAGGAGAGAATTCGCGGGAAGCGATGCAAGTTCGTTCAATGCTCCCGTAATCTTGGCCACTTCGTCAGGCGAGAGGGCGCGAGAGCACAGGTCATCAATAGGAGCGAACTCCGGTTCACTCTGGCGGCAATATGCAGCCAAACGGCTGCAAAGGGGTATGCTCAGAATGAAAAAGGGCGGGACCCACCCCTTTGGAAGCTCAAGTAGCCCTCTCGCCTTGCTCCCGTACAGATCAGCGGCGACACTCCCCATCGAAACCGTCTTGACAAGGGACCAAGGGACGATCAGGGCATCGGTTTCCATGCCTTGCCCTTCTACGCTTTCGGGCCTCCACCTGGGGTACTATCCGGTCTCCCAAAGAAGGATTCAGCGACGTCTTGCATCTTCCGCAAAGCGGAATCAGAAAAATAGCCAACCAGGAACGCGACAGCAACCACCGAAACAGGTTTCGTCATTGATTCACTGTCGAGAATAGTCACGAATCCAGATCTTACGATGCAAAGAAACACGAAAGCTAACCCGCCTGACAAATGTGGTGAGAGTATCCGCCACAGCCGCCGATCGACATGCCACCATCCATGGGCTACGCTCTGGTAAAGCCACTTGATGGCAAAGAGCGTACCCCCGAATAATCCCCCGATCCACGCATACAGGTAGTCGTTGACGCCTGCGAGAAATGCGAAAGTCCCTGGCATGACGACTCTGCAAGGAGCATAGTGTAGGACGGCCAACATTACGGGGCATGAGAAAAGCAACACTGTGACATAACACGCTTCCAAACGAATTCCTCGGCGCGCGCACAAGTCAGTATATCGAGTTACCCAATCACCTCTACGGCGATGATCTTTCCGCTCCGGGTCATCATCGACCTGCTCAGGTACCCGGCTGGACTCAGTGTCCTGATCTGTCACGGTTCGACACTCCCCGCAAACACCACTTGGGTCGTTACACATGCGCTACGCGGAAGCACGCTTCCAGCGTATTCAGTGTTGCTGCGATATTCTCATAAAAGGGAAAGCGGGCATAGTCGTACTCTTGACGCATTCCCAATTTCGCACCGATCACAGTCCTAACGAATTGACACGGTAGGATGCTCGGTGTGCAGTACCTTGGGGGCTGGCTAGGTGACTCCACGAAGAGATAGGACTCACCGCGCCTGTGGATTGGCTCAAGACTCCACAATCCATCTTTCGGCATCTCCCACGGTAACCCATAGAGATCTTTCGTTTCAGCAAGGGCGGTATAGAGATCGAATCCCAAAGGGGCAACGTGGAGGTGTGCATGATCAATTCCGCAGCCCATCGGCATTCCTGCCCTGGCGGGCCCGTGTTCGAATACCGTTGCTGTCCGGTACTTATCCACGATCACACCTCGGACAAGTTCTCGCAATGCGAGAAGTTCATCGATCAAGCTTGGTGGCGCTTCAGCCATACACAGATAGTGTTCCTTGCTGACGATTAGCAGCCAACCTTCAACCAGAGATCCCAAGGAAGGCACGACAACAAACTCGTCCGTTTCAAGCAAGACGGTGTTCTCGATCGGACTCCTCCCGTAGCCGGAGAAGGCCGGTGGGCAGAACCTGCAACTGGAGACCAGCGGGATATGTTCGGAGGGGGCTTCAATGTAGTGTCTCGCGATCGTTGTCATGTTTGTTGCTCCTGGGGCCAAACCGCGCGCCTTGCCACATCCCTCACATAAAGGAGGCAGCGCAATTTGACAGCGTATCATTCATATTCTCTATCCAAGTTATACCATATCTCTCGCCAAGTCAATTCCAGTCTGCTACCCGTAGTAACAAGTAACAAGATGACAGGGGGCAGTTACGAATGGCACTCTTTATCGGTCGCTTTTCCTTCCTGTCGCTTTCCTTCCTTGATGTTGTACACGGCGTGAGCCTAGGATAGTCTCGTTGTGCTAAGTCGGTTTTTCACGAGGAGACGCTCAATGAGACAGCTGCGTATTTCGGCTGCGTTCGCGGTCGCCTTCATGATGTGCATGGCTGCCCATGCGCAGGAAGTGCGCCTTTCCAAGGAACGGTATCTGGACAAGTGCAAGGGCGCTTGGGCGGGGCAGATGATAGGCGTCTGTTTCGGAGCTCCATATGAGTTCACGTCCAACGGCAAGCCCATCACGGAACCACTCCAGCCCTGGAAACCGGATCGTGTTCAAGGGGCGATCGGCCAGGACGATTGGC
>Ga0209777_10006447_pt1 | contig 13207 bp, 11 predicted proteins | sample FrelakmetHBP12HB_FD_187147 | JGI IMG/M metagenome (GOLD analysis project Ga0209777, IMG submission 187147) | Freshwater lake sediment microbial communities from the University of Notre Dame, USA, for methane emissions studies -HBP12 HB (SPAdes)... | ecosystem: Environmental > Aquatic >...
TCGCTTGGCATTACACAGTCTGAGTTGATTTTTGGCTACATCATAGCATTTTTGCTTACGCTATATACCGTTGCACAATCGTTCAAACTAGCGTTGTACAAGATTAGATTTGTCGTCGTTGCGGACATCATTTATTGGAGCGTTGCGCTCATCTTTTTCGTGCTTTTTCGCAACTTGACGCTAGGTTTGGTCGGCATATGTATCGGCTCTTCTTTAGGCTTTCTAGTACTCATTCTAAGAGTGCCGCTTGGTTTCGCACGCTTCTCGATTCCGAGCGTTAAGTCGCTCATCCCACTCAGCGTTTATCTGGGTGCGGATAGCGTCCTCGGTATCTCTGCGCAGCAGATTAGTTTTCTCTATCTAAACGCGATATCAACCGCCTACGCTGTCGGAGTCTTTGGGGCACACTACCGGTCGAGCATATTTCTGATCGTACCGCTCGTAACCGTGCTTTCAATGGCACTATACCCACGGTTCTGCTCAATTGACTGGAGATTACGGCCCGGAGTTGGGCGATATCTTGCGTACCTCGGCATTCCAATATGTATCGTAGGGTTTCTCCTTTCTTGTGTGAGTGGTGTGTTTTTTCTACAAATTTTTAGAGTTCCGCTGATTCCCCCGCTTCTACTTATCCTCGCAGTTTACTCAGGGCTCTTTATCTACAACAGAATCTGGGATAAACTAGTCACTGCCTGTGAGGGTGCTAAAATGGTTGGCTGGGGGATCGTATTTGGGACGTTGACTTTCTTGTCAGTCATGGTGGTGCTCACCCCTTTTTGGGGCCCAATGCTTGCAATCGCTGCTGGGATGGTCGCGAATGAGATCGTGTATAGCGTCTTACTGCTGAGCTGGTTCAAGCTGCGCGTCACTAAAGATCTGGAACCAAAAACTATAAGTGACTAGGACATAGCGGTTCCATAGAGAGCTTTTTGTTACGGTTCGAGGTAGTCGACGTCTAATGAGAGAGCGTTACAATCAGAATCAAGACTATGCTAGGCCAAGCTCGTCTAAGCCCCCATCGGCGCAGCGTAGCCAGGCGGCTGCACCTACGCGTTCGAGAGAGCTAGGCAAAAAAATTTCGGTCGGCGTTATGCTCACGACCCTGACCCTACTGCTCATCACCGTCGGCTACGCTGGATATTGGAATGGCGGCACCGATTTAATCGATCACGATACTTCGACATACATCGCGCTTGCTAAATACATCCAGCAGAATAGCGCTTTAAGCGCCACCAATCCAAACGCGGCGCCGGATGATGTCTGGTACAATGGGCAACCGCCTGGCCTTCCGATCATGTTCAGTGCAGTTGCCACACTTGGCGGCGTCAATATCAACTTAGGTTCTGATCTGCTCCTTTTGCTGCAGGGATTTTCCGCGTTTATACTGGTATCTTTCATTCTCAGCACTTTCGTTGTAGTTAAGAAGATTACGGGCGATACACGAATAGCCGCGCTCGCGTCATTTTTTTCTGCGACGTTTAGCCCGAATCCAGCAATATTGGGGCCACAATACATTGTACCGTCAAGCTTCGGACTCATACTGATGTACCTTGGAACTTACTACCTGTACGCAGCAATCAAGGATGATGCAGGAAAGTCTATCCTGAGCTCAAAATATACGTTTTTAGGCGCCCTCACCGTGACAACGCTGATCTTCACCCATCGGTTTTCTACGACCACGTTCTATTACATGTTCACCATGTTCATCATACTATACGTGTTGATCAATCTCGGCACTAGAATGCATCTGAAGCAGGTCAGTGTAATGATCCTGCTACCAGTCATACTTAGCTCCCCGTGGTGGCTCTATATGTATAGCCAGTATCAAACTCTGCCATGGAGCATTCCAGAGGTCTTGACTTTGTCAGCTGGGATGCTCGTACTCGCGGCAGTCGGCGTGCTCTTTAGCGGAAGCGCTGATAAAAGATCCGAACACAAACGCCGCGATAGGCTCTTCGCGGTAATCGGCCACACGACAAAGAACGTCTTGAACTTGATCATTATCTTAGTGTTAGTCGCGATAGCTGGAATAGTTGCAGTTTGCCTCGTGTTTTCGGCTCAAACAGCATTGTCGATAGCTTTCATGATTTCAAGTCTCGGTCTCATTCCAATTCTTAGCATTTTGGTCTACAAAACTACACTCTGGGACCGCCCCGAAACAAATCTGCGAAACATGCTTGTCTCAAGCTGGCTCCTCGTGGCGTTGGTGCCTACAGTAATTGGGGTTCTGGGGACAGCAGTTCCATCCCTGCCCTGGTTCTTTCAGCGTGTCATACCGTACGCATTACGAAATCAAGACGGAGTGCGTTCGATACTTTATCTCGTGCTCCCATTGTCGATACTCGCTTCGATCCTTGTTTTCAGGTTGGCGTACGAGGTACAGCCTCGCGTAAAAGGCCTACGAAGGAGAAGGGATAATAGGGCGATGCGTACGATGCTTATCATCGCTTTTGTTGTTGTTTCGGTGCTCTCTCCTGTCTTTCATATCGCTACAACCACGGCTCTAGCAACGCATTCACAAGATCCAAAACTCACCGATAACGAAATGATTGCACTGAAATGGCTCAACAACCACACGTCGTCAAATGACGGAGTGCTGTCTGATCCAACTTTTCTGCAATATGTAAGTACCTTCACGAACGCGCGAACGGTATTGTCTACCGACTCTGAAAACTCGTATGTAGTCACTCATCAGTTATCGCATCTTATAGACCTTTCTAACTTTATGAACGGCTCGATAGATTCCGCTACTAAGCTGCTCATCGCAAAAAAAATGGGCATAAACTACTTCGTTTATGATCCGGTAAAAGCAAACTACTCGAGCGGCCTCTGGCAGCGGACGTTCCCAGACTTCGTTCCTGATACCGCGATAATGACAGAAGTCTTCAAAAACAGCGACGTAACAGTCTACAAAATTGACCAAAGCAAGCTCGCTCTAACGCCCGCGCAATATGCTTCGATTAGCAAAGTTGAAGTAGGCAGCGATTCTGCAGTTGTCTACGTAACGAACCACGCAAGCGATCCCGTAAGCTTGCATATCGCTTGGGAAGACTGGAGCAAGCCTTCGCAGTACAGGTCCAAGCCTGTTACGTTGAACGCCGGAGAGACAAAACCGGTGCTTATCGACCTGCCAAAAACCAGCGGTTCGAGATTCGGATTTATGCCCACACTAGGGTCAACAAGCAATCTGTACGTTAGTCTGTGGATGGACCCCCCCTCAGGCAGTACTAATTCAACGAATACGAGATACGCTTATCCTGACGACGCGGTTAGTATCATTTCGCAACAGCTGCTGTAGCTCAGCATATGTTGGACTTAAGTGGCTGTCGACTATACCATCGCGTGAGTTTTCTGTAAGCGACAAGATACAAAACTCAACGGCATCGCTAGTGCTCGGCGGCATCGCTAGTGCTCGGCATGAGCTTTGATGGTATAAGAACGGCAACTGATCTGCACTTTGCCTACCTGATTACAGCATATCGAAAGGTCTAAAAAGTTGACAGTACTGCAAGCACTATGGCTGTGGCGCCCGATATTCCGCACAAGGCCAAAAGTATTTTCACCAGTCCCGGTTCTTTCATCGATCTCCGGCTTAAGATGTAATCAGACAAGTTCTTTCTAACAGAATAAGATTTTGAAGGTATTAAGTACGCTTCGTTCGTAACCTGCGTGGCCGTGAACAAGTGACTCTCGGTCACCTTTCCAACAGAGAGTAGCACCATGGCATAGTTGATAATGTAAGGCAACATGGCGATGACCGCAAAGAATTCGATTTTTAGCGCTATAGCGCCAACAGCAATAGCGCTACCTATGCAGAGCGTCCCTATATCACCGGTAAATATACGGGCGGGGTACCTGTTGTATGGAAAAAATCCTACAAGTGCGCCGAGTAGCGCCGCTAGTATTAAAAGCCCGCCGATGCCGCCTGTCGGCGACAGTAGCACCCCCCCAACGAATAGCAGGCAAAACGTAACTATGGCGCCGCATCCGATCTCCATTCCATTGAATCCAGCGAAGGTGTTGACAGCGTTGGCTCCAGCTGTAACGGCGAAGGGCACAATAGGAAGCCATACGAGTCCAAGCCACAGGGTTCCCAGCAGCGGTATGATAAGATATGGGTCATTTCCAGCAGCTAATATAAGTGGAATGCCAGCGAGATAACCGAGGAGGGGCTTTTCCTTTGCACCGAGGTGCATGACGTCATCTAGGGCCCCTATCATCGCAGATAAAGTTACAACCAGCAGTGAAACTAATATCAGCTCCAGACTGATGCCCAAAAAAGCAGCGAGAATTAATGAGGTGGCGAACCCCGCATAGATTGCAAAGCCACCCATTTCAGAAATCTTGGGCTTGTCAACTTTATGTACGTCAGTGCCAGATACGCCTGCTGCTTTCATTCTTTTAATGAGAGGCGGCGTTGCAGCAAAGGTAACTGCAAATGAAATTAGGACGGAGACTATTAGCAAAAAGACCGTGTAGCTACTGATCATCTAAGATATCTCCTTTCCAATTTCTCAAAGCTTCCTGGTTGGCCCAAATGCACGCACAATCTGAGCTCGCGTCGTGTCTAGGGTAATATCTCCTGTCTCGTCGAACATCGCTTGTACGGTACCTTCAGCTTCAGAGGCAGCTCGCGTGCGCATCCCCATAAAACCTTCCGAAAAACACGTTAGGTGGGTATAGAAGCTCGTTTTTGACACTTGCGGAGCGATCGTGAGGCTGTTTTCTCCAAAAAGTTGAACGACTTTAGAGACTATTCGCTCTGACGATTTGCCATCGTTTAGAGAGTCGTCTATCGTTTTTCCTGGCGCCGTCGCCCGTATGGCATCAGTCAAGACATCGGGATCCGGACTCTTGCCTAATAACCTATTCCAACCTTTTTCGACGGTCTCGACATAGTAGGTGCTATCAGATAGCGTGATACATGGCGTTTGCAAGATCGCACTTTCTTTCTGAGGGCCCCCAGAATCGGTGACTAACACGTCGCAGTCCATCATTAGTCGTATAAAATCTGTATAAGGAAGGGGATCGATAAGATGGATATTCTGAGACGACTGCAATTTATCCATTAGACCAAACTTGATGAGATGGTTTCGCGTATTTGGATGTAAGAGCACGATGACGTTATAATCATCGAGACTGATCGCAGCTTTCACGATTCGCCCTAGTGCCTCAGGGGTTCCAATGTTCCACTGCAGCCTCACGGCGAATGCAACAAGCGGCCTTTCGCCTTCGCGAAATACATTAAAAGAGTCCGCCTTCTGAGCTCTTGACTTGTAGTCAAGGAGCGAATCTATCAGAGGATCACCTAAGTAATGGATGTAATTAGGATCATAGCACTCTTCGATCAAGTTCAGATAGGCTGCGTTACACACGGGAAAGAATTGCGTCGAGCACATTTCGATTACTCTTCTCCTCACATCGCTGTGCAAGTCGCGTAACGAGCGATAGCCCGACTCAATATGGCCAACGGGAACGAAATTCATCGATGATGCGATGGCTGCGCTAAACGACGAGATTACATTGCCTTGTACGAACACGAAATCCGGTTTTGCTCTTTCTAGTATACCGTCGACCTGACTGATCATGGCGGAGATCTGCTTATTGTAACTCATATTGCCGAGCGAGAGGCTGTAATCGGGATCTCGAAGATCCAAATCGATTAAGAGGTCTTCATACATCCCACGGTCATAGTGTTGTCCAGTATGGGCGAAAATAAGCTCAGCCTCGTCGTGCTTATCAATCTCCTTGAGAAAAGAAGCCATCCCTATCAGTTCCGCTCGCGTTCCAATGAAAACAGCGATCCGCATGACTCGTCTCCTCTGAGCTAACGCGCTCCATCGGCTAAATAACTTATCATCTCGAAGCGAACGGTAAGCATTATCGTTGCGCAGCAGCTTTACGTTCGATTCGTGAACCTGGAGGATTTACTCCAGCAGCTAGCGCGCCAACACCAACGATCGATCCGGGACCTATAGACGTTCCGACATTTATCATGCTATTTATGCCTGTATGCACGTCGTCACCCATGATGACCCCAAGTTTTCGTCGTCCGGTGTGAACTCCTGCCACCTTAATAGACTTCTCGTCAAATCGGAGATTGGCAACCAAAGTCCCCGCGCCAAGATTGCAACGCTGCCCGATAATGCTATCGCCGACGTAAGATATGTGCCCAATTCGGCTGTCGTCCATTATGATGCAATTTTTCACTTCAACCGCGTTGCCGATCTTGACTCCATTTCCTATACACGTACCGGGACGTATGAAACAGTTTGGCCCTATGTCGCAGCGTTCTCCGATTATTGCGGGGCCTATAACATAAGCGCCATTTCTCACAATCGAACCGCGCCCGATTTGCACCTCGCCTTTCAAAGTTGCAAAGGGTTCGACGGTCCCTTCGTTTGCGCGTTCGACTGTCTGGAGGAGTAGCTCGTTGGCATGCAGTAGATCCCAAGGCCTTCCAATATCTATCCATTCTTCCTTGACATCAAGATATCGCGCGTTTTGTCCGTGGTCGATCAAAAACTGTATCGCGTCAGTGATCTCGTACTCGCCTCTTGCCGACTTCGAGATCTGAGAAATAGCATCGAATATTACAGGTTCAAAAGCGTAAATGCCCAAGTTTGCTAAATCAGAGACCGGCATATCAGGTTTTTCCGCTATTTTTAAAACAGCGTCACCTTTTGCGTCGATGATGCCATAGTTGGTAGGTTCTTTAACTCTCTTAGCCGCGACAACAACTGCTCGATCTCGTGGAGTCTCCGCCAGCAATTTCAGCGTGATGGGGCTTATCAAACTGTCTCCGTTGAGGGCTAGGAAGCGCTCATCCACGAGATCTTTAACCTGGCCAATTGCGTCAGCCGTCCCGCGCGGTTTCTCTTGCGTTACATACTCAATCTGTGCCCCTTGCTGCGCCTCATCGAAATGAGAACGAATCACTTCCCCTCGATACCCAGTTACGATTATCACTCGCTCAATGTGTGCCTCGACACACGAGTTAACGATATGTTCGAGTATGGGCGTGCCGAGCACCGGCAGCATAACTTTCGGACGGTTGTATGTGAGAGGTCTCATCCGTGTGCCTTCACCCGCACCGAGTATGACTGCTAACATTGTAGGTGCCTCTTCACTACGACCAGAGCCGTTTCATAGAGCCGCTTTGTCGTCGTCGCGTCTCTTGCTTCTGCAGTTATTCTTATCTTTGGCTCTGTTCCGGATTTTCTCACCAATATCCAGCCTTCCTCAAAATCAAGCCTCACGCCATCTATAGTTGTCATCTGGACGTGGTTAAGCGAGCGTAATTCTTGAGCAATTGCCGTCATCGGATCTTTACCGCTTTGATGTATACAGGATCCTCGCAATATGTGATAGGTAGGAAACTGCGCGATTATTTCAGAGATCGACTGCTGAGCCGCAATTGAAACGATTAGCGCTGCAGCATAGATGCCATCTGGGCAGTACGAAACGCTAGGGAAAATCCAGCTACCACTGCTTTCGCCTCCGAAATCCGCCCCCGCACGCTTGACTTCTTCGGCGACATAGACGTCGCCTACGCGCGTTCGATGGACGGGACAGGTGAGCACATCATCAACCATGCGCGAGACATCAACGGGGTAGACGGCCATCTTTTTCGCCTCTTTCATGCCGAATAACGCGAGCATCTCGTCGCCAGTTATGTACCTCCCACCGCGGTCAACCGCCATCATGCGATCAGCATCGCCGTCATGCGCTATTCCGATATCGGCGTGAAAACTTCGCACAGCTTCTATAAGGAGGCTCAAGTTACTCTCGATGGGTTCAGGATTTCTAGCAGGGAAAAACCCATCGAGCTGCGCATTCAGTGTGATGACATCACAGCCCATTTCTCTGAGCACGTATGGCGTGATGGTTGCTCCTGCCCCTGAGCCGCAGTCGATGACAACTCGACAGCTTACTCGATTGAAATGACTCAGCACTTCCTTTTTGTGCTCATTGATCGCGTTGTCATAAGATCCGATTTCCCCGATGGCGTCCCAGCTAACCCGATTTCCCGCGTACGCAAGACGCGATTGTACTTCGATGATTGAAGACTCAATGTCAGTTTGCTGCTTGCTGTTGAACGAGGTTCCATCGGTATTCCACAATTTGATACCAACATATTCAGGGGGGTTATGTGAAGCGGTAACCATAATCCCGCAATCATAATTGCGTGCTGCGTGAGAGAGCGTCGGCGTCGACACGATGCCAATTCGTGTGACGTCGCACCCACAGGCGATAAGCCCGGAAATAAGCCCGAATTCAATCATCTCGCTTGCGATTCGAGGATCTCTACCAATAACGGCAGATTTACATCTTGATCCGACAGCAAGTCCAACACTGACCGCTAGCTCTGAGTTGAGGTCTTTATTGGCCACCCCACGAATTCCTGAAGATCCGAACATGGTAAGCCTCTTGTCTCCTTTACACACCGCAGCTCATCGCGGGGCAAATGGCACAAAAACTACAGTCAGAGTCCTTTTCCCATTGAAATTAAATGTTTTGGTAAAACTATAAATCAAGAGCTATGCTTTCAATACAGCGTGCGTCGATTGGTAGAGCATGCGGCACACGAACGCAACTCGATGTGGGGTTGGTCAAAAATCAGGAACCCACTAAGGGTAGCCCTGAACTACCTAGTAATACGCATATCTGGCTTCTTGCCCTCACTGAGAATAAAAAACGCACTCTATCGTTCAATAGGCGTCAAAGTTGGCAAGAACGTTTCTATCGGTTTAGAAGTAACTTTTGACATCTTTTTTCCTGAATTAATAGAAATCGGAGACAATTCCATCATTGGATACCACTCTACACTGCTTTGTCACGAGTTCTTAATCAGCAAATGGAAGAAAGGTCCAGTAAGAATCGGGAGAAATGTTTTGATAGGGGCTAATACAACAGTGCTGGCCGGGGTTGTCATTGAAAGTGGCGCTATAGTCTCGGCCTGCTCGCTTGTCAACAGGGACGTAGCTAGGGGCGCCTTTGTCGGTGGTGTGCCAGCTACAGAGATTAGGAGTGAATCCACAACTTGAAGCTTCGCAGCATAGTGGAAAACACCCCGCTCCTAATTGCGATCATAATAATCAATATTGCCGGTTCGCTGGTCGGCCTATTCTATTATTGGGATCAGCTCATATCTGCGAGCCCCTTTGCCTGGATATTCATACCAGACTGCCCCCTGTACACGATGTTAGCTGCGGTTGTTCTCGCTGTGTACGCCAGCACAAAGCGTAGCTCCGATCTTATCAACTTCATTACGGCAGTCGGATTGGCAAAATATGGCACTTGGACTGTAGTTGTCGTTTTGTGGTTCAGCGCGTTTTATTTTTCAGTCGACAGCAGCCTGTACAGAGTGCTTGTGCTCCTGCACATTGCGATGGCAGCTGAATTTGTTCTTCCACTGCTTCTGATTCGACAGCTTAAACCTCGCTTCATCGCCATTGCCCTTGTATGGTTTCTCGCAAACGATTTTGCCGACTACTTTTTAGGAACGCACCCCCCTGTTCCAACGAGCGAAATCTCGCTGATCGCCATATTTACTTTCCTGCTCACTCCGCTCTTCATAGTTATCGCCTACGTCGCAGCTAGATTTTTAAATAATAGCAAAACACATAAGAGCCTATAGCGGGGGTTGCCAAGCTTGGTCAAAGGCGCAGGGCTTAGGACCACACCGTGTGAGTGAGAGACCCTGTCTCATAGGAGTTCGTGCGTTCAAATCGCACCCCCCGCACAAACTTTATACTGGCTCTCATTTTTTTTTAGTCGTTTAAATGCTTAGCGTTGGGAGCACATTAAGTTGTGAACCCATCGGCATCTACCCACATAGGCAAAAAAAGTCGCTTAGGAGTCTCTTTGCTGCGAAACCGACAGCAGCAGTAGTGATTCGTCTCGAACGCAGTGACATTTAGGGTAAAAGCAAGAGAAGATCAGCACTCGGTTCGATTCTGGTTTCGATGCCGTCTTTGAAAAGACGGACGGTGCCCCCGCTTTCTGAAACGGTTATCGCTATTGCGTGCGTCTCACGCGTCACAGCTAGTGCGGACATGTGTCGCCCACCTAGCCCTTCGAGCTCGATTGACTTCGTGTTAACATCGAGGTATCTGCCCGCCGATGCTATCACCCCTTTCTCGTCCACTATAAACACGCCATCAATCTGGGCAAACTCCTTAACTGTTTCCCAGTGCGAGCGATTCTTGATGTCCCGCGTGTCTTCCGCGTGTCCTTCATACGGATTGAGAATAAGCTGGTGGGATCTCTTCAACACTTCATTGGTGTCTCCGATGATGAACGCGGTTCCTACTTTCTTGCCCTCCCGACCCTCTCTCCCCAACTCAAGAGCCAGACGCAATACGGCTTTTAACGCGGCTGGATCAACGCGTTCGCCCGTTTCGTCTATTGTCTTCACAGTCGTCAGCTGCTTTATATCAAACACAACGATCGATGATAACTCAGCCAAACACAGTACCCCGAGAACAAACCCGTTGCTCAACATGTCGTGAACGTAAGCAGCCGTGGCAATATCCTGCACGAGTGCAAAATCATTGAACGCTGGGGCTACGACATTAGTTTTGAGGTTTTGTGTGACCCCTTCGCGCAGAAAGTCCCGCAACTCTTCGCTAACTCCTTTGATTGGTGAAGAGGTTTCAATAAAAGTTGAAGGAACGTCGAAAGGCACCTCACTACACGGCGCGTCTGAGATCACAAAAACGTGCGTCGCATCGATCATTTTCGCTAGATCGTTAGCGGCCTTAATTATTGCTGTATAAATTTGATTCATAGCGCTCAATCGCTTCAGATATATAGCCTTTCGCTACGTATACTCTTTCTCTTGACTTAAAAAAACTACGTACCAGCTGATCTTCAAAGAACGCTTATTGTGAGCTATTTATTTTTGTTTTGTAAAAAGAAAGAGATGAAGCACTTTAACGCGGATCTGCATCTACATTCACGTTTCAGCATCGGGACGAGCCCTAAGATGGACATGCCGCACATGAGTGAAGCGGCTCACACTAAGGGCGTTGACATACTTGGAACTAGTGATTGCCTTTACGGGCCGTGGCTCGAAGAGCTTGAATCGAACCTAGAAAAACGTGGCGATCGTTATGAGCTTGAAGGAATTGCATACATAATTCAAGCCGAAGTCGAAACAACGATCGGAGGCCGTGTTCACCACTTGATATTATTTCCAAGTTTCTCTTCGGCCCACGAACTGCGCGATATGATATTAGGGGGCGGGTACTCTCAGCTTACAACCGGTAGACCGCAACTTAAGATATCGCCCGAAGGACTTGTCAGCTTGGTTTGTGATGTCGGCGCACTTATCGGACCTTCACACGCCTTCACACCGTGGACTTCAATGTATGCCGCTTACGATAGCATCCTCGATTGCTATGGAGAGAATGCAAAGCACGTTGCCTTCTTGGAGCTAGGATTGAGCGCCGACACCAAAATGGCGAGTAAACTTGCGGAATTGGACTCATGCGCCTTCGTATCGTACAGTGACGCCCATTCCCCCTCACCAGACAAGCTAGGCAGAGAGATTACACGATTCTCCTTGCATAATGCAAGTTTTCGCGAGATCGGTAGAGCTCTTCATGGAATAAACGGTCGGGAGGTAGTCCTCAACGTTGGTCTTGATCCACGGGAGGGCAAATACCATCTTACAGGCTGCCGCCGATGTAAAAAAGCATACAACTTGGAAGATATCATCATTAACGGGAGAGTGCTGAAAACCTGCCCAGGATGTGGCGGACCTCTCAAAATTGGAGTGAAAGATCGAATACGACTCCTTGAGAGTAAGAGCAACGAAGTTTCCTTAGCGCGACGACCGCCATATGTGCATGCCGTTCCGCTCATGGAAATACTAAAGGCTATAAAACAGTCGCAGCGTATGAACGTAAAGAAGGTCTACGAAGCGCTGATACAAAGATTTGACAACGAAATAGCTATTTTGATCGACGCACCTTTGACTAGGGTGGGGCAACAGCACCCTCAACTGGCTGAGATACTTGCGCGGTTTAGGAACGACGCTATCGACTTCGACTTTGTAGGGAGGGGCGGCTGGTACGGAAAAATTAAAATTTAATAGTTTTCAGTTTGCCGCTTTCTATTCTCTAAATTCTTTTTTTCATACGCTTCGATGACCGTCTGTGGCGTCAAACCAGCACTGATCATCGCAGACACCAAGAAGTGCAAGCAATCGATTAGCTCCTCATGAACGTTTCCCCACTTTTCTTCGGTCAGCGTGCGCTGTTTCCACCACTTTCGGTCGCCGGTAATGACAACCCCAAGCGTATTCCGTGCCTCATACGACTCCTGTATGAGATGCCCGAGCAGCGCAACGACCCGATCTTCCTGACTCCATTCACTGAAAGGAGTTCGATTTTGAACAGATTTATCGAAGCTTGCTTGCAGTTCAAAGATCCTTTCAAGTCTATCCATATGATGAATACAAGAGAACGGGGGTAATAACGCTGCCGATACATACGCATAGAAAAATTGATCTCAAATGAGCAGTCAGTTGAGAGCAGTCAGTTGAGGAAGGAGTTTTGCATCGAACCAATGGACAAGAAGCGACGCGACAGACTAATTCTCCTGGGTCTTGCAGTATTTGTTTTTGTGGTCCTCATTATTATCTCATGGCCGTTTAAAGACGTTATTGCCGTCACGCTTCTGCTTGCGTTTATTCTACAATACCCCACAGCCTGGCTCGAAAAACGAATACATAGACGACGAAGCGCGATTCTGATCGTTATAATGTCAATCTTTGTAGCCCTCGCCTTCGTGTTACTAGACATAATCTATGTATTATATAGTGAGATAGCGAGTCTTTCTGCCTTCTCTGAGAACCTCGATAACTTCCTGAACCAGGGCTTAGAAGGCCTGATTAAAAGCCTTAGCGCTCGAATAAGCGAAAGCCTCCAAGTAGCAAGCTTACAGGATAGGATCTCGCAGATATTGTCCGCAATTCTGAAAGATGTGCTTGCGAGTTCAACCGGTATCATTGAACGGGTTATCCCAAATATACCGCTCTACGTCGTCGAGCTAGTAATCGTTACTCTGCTTCTTTACTACTTCTTGCTGCGTGGCCGGGACTTCTTCGACGAGATGATAACGTTAGTGCCCCTCGAGTATCAAAGCGACGTACATCGGTTTCTGCAACATCTCCAAAGCATATACTACTCTCTCTATG
>Ga0209777_10006448_pt1 | contig 13206 bp, 7 predicted proteins | sample FrelakmetHBP12HB_FD_187147 | JGI IMG/M metagenome (GOLD analysis project Ga0209777, IMG submission 187147) | Freshwater lake sediment microbial communities from the University of Notre Dame, USA, for methane emissions studies -HBP12 HB (SPAdes)... | ecosystem: Environmental > Aquatic >...
GGGCAAGACTGCCCGCCGCGCTTGTTGGGGTACGGCCGCTTTAGTTCTATTCGCGCGCCGGGTACTTGAACGGCGCCAACTGGATTTTTAGCGGTTCGGGCAGGCCTTCCTCCGGAACGGTGACCAACGCTTCGCCTTCAAATGCGGGCGGCACGATGCCGGTGGAACGCCTTTGCTCTGCGGTCTCCGGTACGTACACCTCTGCCCGAACTTTGTACCGGCCCGGCGGAATCCGCTCGGTGGTGAATTTGCCGTCCATCGGTTTGTCGCCGGGCTCCATGCCTATCGAGTCGAAGCGGGGCGAATCCCACCGGCCTCCCTCAGGCGCCACAACGCGAACGTCTACGCGAGTCGGTTTGGCCTTGGCGACCTCTCCCTGGTCCAGGCCGACGACCTGGCCCGTGATCGGCGCGCCCTTGGGCCGCACGAAATCGAGGACGGTGGCCTTTCCGGCCTCGACCTTGACGGTACACCGATCCAGCCAGGCCTCATCATTGTGTTTCAGCCCGAGACTCTTGACTCGATCTATCGTGTAGTCGCCGGGGGGGAGGTTGTCGAGCACGGTCTCAACATGCTGCTGGATGGCATCATGGCGATTATTCGATATGCCGGACCATCCGGGCATATCCCAAGTGTGATATTGTATGAAGAGCCCGGCTTTGTCGGGGGCGCCGGCGATATCGTAGTGAACGACCAGTTTGCCGGGCTGGGGAAGGCGGACCTCCAGATTATCGACGGCGGCGTCTCCCTTGGGGACGGCGACCACGAACAGGTCCACCGCCGCACAGGAAATCGCGATGCGCTGGGCGTCTTCGCCTATGCCTGTGACGGTGAACGCGCCGTCGGCATCGGTTGCAATCCGGCCGGCCTTCTTGTCTTCGGCGCCGTCGTGGTCCCACGCCTTGCCGCCGGTGATATTACCGGTGGAAGGGAGGACGACATAGACGCCGGCATCCTTCACCGGCTTGCCGGCGTGGTCGAGCACGTGCCCCGAGACCTGGCGGCCGCGCTTTAGGCGCACGACCAGCCCGGTGATTCTGGCCTCGCCCTCCTTGGGCAACTCCATGAGGATGGGCTGAGAGACGTAGCCTGCGGCGAGGATCCGCGCCCGCCCGCCGCCGGACCAGCCGATGTTGGTCGAGAAGTCTCCATTGGGCCGGCTCCCGCCCGTCATCATCCAGTAGCCCCAGGTTATTTTCGCGGGGTCTTTTGCGTCCACCTGGCCGCCCTGGACGCTGAAATTGGGGACCGGCTTTCCGGTGGCGTCGTCAACCACGCGGCCGCTGATTTCGATCGACTCGATGATGCGCTCCAGGACGATGAGCGAGCTTTTGCCCGGTTCGGCGGCGAACTTCGCCGGGCGCGCCGCGGGGCGGGGAGCCATACATAGAGTCAGCGTATATCCGCTCAAATTGTAGATGCCATGCTGGGTTACGAACTCCTTCTCGCCCCAGAATGTCACGTCCACTTCTTTCGGGGTCTTCTGTGGAGATAGAACGTAATAATCGCGAAACGCTTCGAGAGCCACCCCAAGTTGCAAGCTCACGTTGTCGATGCGAATGGTGTCGCCGGGGCCGATCTTTTGCCACCTGAAAATGCCGTCGCCCTCGACGGATGCGACCTTCCATTCGCCCTTGAGCTTCGCCAGGTCGGGGTGGCCGCCGGGGGCGTTGTCCGCGGCGCTACAGGCTGCCGACGTGCACGCCAGGACGATGATTGCCGCCGAAGACGCCAGAAACGCTTTCCTCATGGGACAACCTCCTCTTGCCGGGTCCGACCGGTCGCACTTACCCTTAGACGCACCGCACGCGCGGAAGTTCCGGGCTAAGTCCGGGGTTCCGGCAGGCCGTCAACCTTGATTGTGTGTCGTGCCCGCGCAACGCCCTTGATGAACTGCCGGCGGCTGTGTAGGCTTAACCTCACGAACCGCGCTTCTCGGGGAGGACGAGCCATGACGCGCCGCTGCCTGCTGGTCTTGCCGCTGGTCGTCTGCCTGTGTGCCTCGTGCCAGTTGGCCGAACAGCGGGCCATCGACCTTGTCCATGATTGCGGCGGCAAAGTAACCAGGGACGAGAATCTCCCCGGTCGCCCAGTGGTTGCCGTGGACTTCGACTGTAATTTCGAGTTTGGGCCGGGGCGCGATTATGAGTGGTGGGAAACGCTCCTAATGTGTCATGCCCGATTTTGGTGGGGTGTGATTAACCGCTGTCCCGATATCTGGTTCCGTTCGCCAGCCACAGAATCTGATCTCAGGTACCTCGCGGCACTGAAAGAACTACGCAGCGTGGACCTCGGCGGCACAGGGATAACCGACGCTGGCGTTAGAATTCTGAAGGACCTGAAAAGCCTTGAGGAACTCTATCTCGGGTTAACCCACACCACGGATGCCGGCATAATAGACGTTCTGAAGGAACTCAAGTGGCTCCGCACGTTGAGCCTGTGGCAAACGAAAATCACAGACGCCTGCCTGAAAGAGGTCAAGGAACTGAAGAACTTGGAGGTACTGCATCTTGACTCCACGGATATCTCGGACGACGGATTGAAAGATATCAAGGATATGCAGAGCCTTCGGATGCTACGTCTCAGTAGGACCAGGGTCACGGACGTGGGGCTACGAGATCTTAAGCAACTCAAGGATCTTAAGAGCCTCTCCCTTGGCGAGACCCGGATTACTGACGCTGGTCTTGAGGACCTGAAGCAAATGAAGTCCCTGACGGAACTCCATCTTGAGCGCACTGCGGTTACCCTCGAAGGGATCACGGACTTAAAAAGGGCGATGCCCGGAACAAGAATCTATTTCGAGCGTACTAGGGATTACGCCAGGACGAAATCGCTCTCTCCGCCCTTGCCCCCGGATGAGGCGGCAGCGGTCAGTTTTGTCCTTGACCATGGGGGCAGGGTCACGCGAGACGAAAGCCTGCCCGGCTGCCCAGTCGTTGCGGTAATATTGGAACCCAGCGATCCCCCAATCACGGAGGCTGATATCAAGCAACTGTTTGTACTCAAGGACCTCCGCAGGTTGCGACTCGCCTTTTGCCCTGTAACGGACGCCAGCCTCGTGGAGATCAAGAAGTTAAAGCACCTGGAGGACCTTAACCTTGCAAAGACTCAAATCACGGACGCCGGCCTCATTGACCTCTTAAAGGAACTCAAGGATCTCCGCACATTGAACTTGAGTTTCACCGCGGTTACGGACCCCAGCATGGCGGCGATCAAGGAACTCAAAGGACTTCTGTCCCTCTCGCTCGAGTACACCAAGGTCACGGACGCGGGGGTGCGGGAACTCAAGGAACTCAAATGTCTCAATTACCTCGTTCTTCATAAGACCGCTATCACTGACGCCTGCCTTAAGGACCTGAAGGAATTCAAGGCCCTCGCAAATCTCCATGTTGGCGACACCGCGATTACGCAGAAAGGCCTCAACGAGTTGCGAGAGGCAATGCCGGGAACTGTGATTGAAAAATAGGGACCGCGCCCCTTCGGGGCTGCTACGATCTGCGTCAGTAATGCCCCCTCACCAGCCTTCGCCCCCGCGGCGCGGGGCTACGGCTTGGCAGGCCCCCGCCCCCTCTCCCACGGCGGGGAGAGGGGTGAACGGCGCCCCGCCCAATTGCGCCCACCCGATTGCGAATCGCTGCGCCTCGCGGTAACATAAGCCTCTCGGCGGGGGGAGACCCTGGAGGCTTCGGGATGCAGAAGTACCGGTGTATTCCGTGCGGCTACATTTACGACCCGGCGGCGGGGGACCCCGACAACGGCGTCGCGCCCGGCGTGAGCTTTGAGGCGTTGCCCGACGGCTGGGTTTGTCCGGTCTGCGGCGTGCCCAAGACGGAGTTTGAGCCGGTTGAGTGATACTACAGTGCCGCTTAGAGGCTGTTTCAGAACTGGCTTTCAGCGCATGATTGCGCGGCGGGCAGTCTTGCCCACCGCGCCGCAGAACGCGGGCGTAACGCGGCGGGCAAGACTGCCCGCCGCGCGGCCATGCACGCGACAAAACGGCATTGGTGGGTGCAGAGCACCCACCCTACATGAACGGCAATTCGCGCGGCGGTTCGGGAGAACCGCCGCGCACAATACGCGAGTCGGTCAAGTAATAGCTAAGGAGGCGGCAGCATGGGCAGCATGGGGACTGGAATCTATCGGGCCTGCAAACCTTTCGCCATCATCGGTGCGCTGCTGGTTGCGGCCATTTGGGCCGCACACGTGCGGGCAGCGGCCGTCGAGTTCACGCAGGAGACGCTGGAGAACGGCCTGCAGGTGATTTACGCGCCGCTGCGGCAGGCGCCGGTCGTCCACGTGCGGGTCCTCTACCACGTGGGCAGCCGCGACGAGCGGCCGGACCGGCAGGGCTTCGCCCACATGTTCGAGCACATGATGTTCCGCGGCTCGGCCCACGTTAGCCCCGAAGAGCACATGAAACTCATCGGCATGGTTGGCGGCATGTCGAACGCATTCACGAGCTTCGACCAGACCGTCTACGTCAACACGGTCCCGGCCAACCAGTTGGAACTGGCCCTGTACCTGGAGGCCGACCGCATGGCCAGCTTCAAGGTCTCCGACGAAATCTACCAGACCGAGCGCAAGGTCGTCACCGAAGAATGGCGCATGCAGCAGAATCGGCCTTATGGCGTCATGTGGCAGGACTTCGCCAAGGCCGCCTTCACGAAGAGCCCGTACCGATGGACGCCCATCGGCAACATGGATAACCTCCGGGCCGCCCAGGCCGCAGAGTTGCAGGACTTCTTCAACCGCTATTACATCCCCAACAACGCGATCCTTGTGATCGCCGGCGACATCGACGTGCCCGCCGCAAAGGCGTTTGTGAAAAAGTATTATGCGTGGATACCGCGCGGCCAGGATGTTAAGCCCGACCTCCCCGCCGAGCCCCAGCAGAAGGACGCCCGCAAGGTGGACGTGAAGTACCGCGTGCCGCTCGCGCGGATCATGATCGGCTTCCAGGCAGTGCCCTACAAGTCCGACGATAACTATCCCCTCCAACTCCTCGGGACGATCCTGGGCGGCGGCCGGTCCAGCCGCCTCGACCGCACGCTCGTCTACGGCGCCAAGCCCGTTTGCATCGACGTCGGCGCATCCAACTGGTCGCTCCAGGACGGGGGCGAGTTCATCTTCAACGCCACGGTTATCGGCGGCGTTGACCCGGCCGAGGTTGAGAAGGCCCTCCTTGCGGCCGCCGCTGAGGTGCGCGAGAAGGGCGTGACGCAGGAAGAGCTCGACAAGGCCAAAATCCAGGCCCGCCGCGAGCTCATTCACGAACGCGAAACGTGTACCAGCATCGCCAGTTCCATCGGCAACGAGGCCCTCATCGGCGGCGACGCCAACCGCGTCAACACCGAGTGGGATAAGATCAACGCCGTCACCGCCGCCGACGTCAAGGCCATGGCCGACAAGTACCTCCTGCCCGTGCGCTCCACCACGCTCCTGGTGGTCCCCGATCCCGCGGCCCCCGTTGTCGAAGAGCACCTGGCCGAGCCCGTAGCCTCCACGCGGCCGATTGTGCCGCGCGACATCAAGTTCCCCGAGGGCTATCCGACCCGGCCGCCCGTCTCCGACACCGTCCTGGCCCCGAAGTTCGAGAAGGGCGCCGAGACGACCGTCGACGGCGTCCGCGTCGTGGTCATGCCCGACTCGCGCCTGCCGCTCGTCAACTGGGGCCTGACGATGCGCCGCGGCTCCGACAGCGACCCGCCCGAGAAGGCGGGCCTCGCGGACCTGACGGCCAGCCTCGTGCGGCGCGGGGCAGGGGGGCTGTCGTTCAACGACCTGAACGAGGACCTGGAGTCGCGCGGCATAAGCATCGAGGTCTCGGCCGGCGACGACGCCACGCGCCTGGCCGGCTCGTGCCTGACGGAGCAACTGGACCACGCCATGAAAATGAGCCGCACCATCCTGCGCGAGCCCGCGTTCTCTCTCGAGGAATTCGCCAACCGCGCGCAGCAGATGCTCAACCAGCTTTACCTCAAGCAGAATAACCCGAGCAGCGTTGCGCAGGATGACCTGATGGAATCGCTCTACGGTAACACCCCGCTGGGCCTCCACGAGAGCCCCGAAGCACTGCTTCGCATCACGCTGGACGATGTGAAGGCTTTCTATAAGTCGATGTATCGGCCGAACGACGCGGTGCTGGTCATCAGCGGCGACGTCACGGTCGAGCGCGGCCGGGAGCTTGCCAAGGCGCTCGTGGCGGAGTGGCAGGCCGGGCCGATGGCCGTGGTCGATTACTCGCTGCCCCCGGCGCCCGAGAAACGCCTCATCATTGTCGTCGACCGGCCGGAAGGGCGGCAGAGCACCGTGCGGATGGGCATCCGCTCCTACGACCTGCACGACGACGTGAAGTTCGCGGGCGACCTGGCCAGCCGCATCCTGAGTTCCGGCATAGATTCGCGCCTCGGCCGCTACGTGCGGGCCGAGAAGGGCCTGGCCTACGGCGTCTGGGGCATGTTCCGGCCCGGCCGCCACGGCGGCACGTTCCAGGGCGGCACGGACACGAAAATCCCCTCCAGCGCCGACGCCATTACCTCGATGTTCAAAGTCTTCGACGACCTCCGCGCAAAGGACGTTACCGACCAGGAACTCTCGGAGGCCAAGCTGCGCGTGGCCGGCTCCCTGGTCATGGGCATGCAAACCATCGCGCAGCAGGCGGGTTTCCGCGTCGAGGGCATTCTCAACGGATACCCGATGGACTACTATGACAAGTATCCGGCGCGCATCAACGAGGTCACGAAGGACCAGGTTCGCCAGGCGATGGACAAGTTCGTCAGCCCCGACCGCATGGTGGTGGTCGTCGTGGCGCCTGCCGCCCAGTTGAAGGAACAACTCGCGCCGCTGGGCGAGGTCAAGGTTGTGCCGATGCCCGCCGTCCGCGGCGCGGCGCCGGCGAAGAAAGAAGCCAAACCGGCGGCAGTCAAGCCGGCAGCCTGAGCAGATTATCGACGTGTGTTTGCGCGACGGGTCTCCGTACTTGTTTAGCGTGTCGCGCGCACCGCAATAGCGGGTGTGGCACGGCCGGCTTGTCCGGCCGTGGCGAGGTCGAGCGCGTTATCCCACGGCCGGACAAGCCGGCCGTGCCACATTGCCTTCGGATACGCTAAACACGTACGGTTCAGGAGAACCGCCGCGCTTCTTAGAGAAGTTGCGCTGTCACACTAATCTGCCATCGAGCGAAGAAAGCGGGTGGCCGTGAAACGAAGCACGCTTTGGGTTGTCGTTGCGCTGGTGGTCCTCGGGACGGCACTCGTAGCCCTGCGCCTGTACCTGCGCGGCGACGTCCGGATGTCGCGCGGCGACCAAATCTGGCGGATCAACTACAGCGTCAACTTCCACGCCGTCAGGCCGGGGGCCAGGCTGAGGGTGGCCTTTCCGGTCGATACCGCCTACGGCCGCCTCTTCCGCCAGGAGTTTTTCTACTCCGGCCTGAGGACCGAGCGCCCGCGAACCCCGCAGGCCGAAATCCGCGAGGTGAACCTGGCCGCCGAGCGCGCCGGCGCGTTCCACCTGGCCGCGCAGTTCGACGTCCAGATCAGTCCGTCCGCCCCGCCGCGCCCCGCCGTGCCCAGAGAGTTGACGCCCCAGGCGATGGCCGACGCCCTGCGCAGCACAAAGGACATCCAGGCCGACTCCAAGATCGTCCTGGACCTTGTGCGGCAACTGCGCGGCGAGGTCGCCAAGGAATCCGATCTCGTCGCCCGGCTCTTTAAGTTCTGCGCGGACGAGATCGCCCCCGGCGGCGACGAGGCTCCCGAGGACGCCGCCGCCGCCATCGAGCAGAAGACCGCCGGACCAGAGGGCCGGGCCCGCGCACTGGTGGCTCTCTGCCGCGCCGCCAAGGTGCCCGCGCGCCTCGTCGCCGGCTTCGAGGTCAAGGGGGGCGTCAACGTCCGCCCGCGACTCTGGGCCGAGGTGTACGATGGCGGCTCCTGGGCGCCGTACGACCCCGAGGGCGGCTTCGCCCGCCTGCTGCCGCCCAACTTCCTGCCCGTCCAGCGCGACGTGGACGCCATCGTCCGCGGCGACCAGGTCCGCGACCTGCGGACGACGTTCTCGGTCATCGCGATTCCGCCGCCCCCCAACGTCCTCCCGCCGGGCAGGCATCATGCCGTCGAGATCCTCGACCTGACGCGCCTCCCGCTGGAGATGCACCGGGCGCTGGCGATCGTTCTGCTGATGCCGCTGGGGGCGCTGGTGACGTCGCTCTTTCGCACCATCGTCGGCATCCGCACCTTCGGCACCTTTACGCCCACGCTGCTGGCGCTGAGCTTCGTCTACGCCGATTGGCGCACCGGGCTGGTGGTCTTTGGCGTCGTGATGCTCATGGGCCTGACGAGCCGCCGCCTCCTGGACCGCCTGAAGCTCCTCATGGTGCCGCGCCTGAGCATCATACTTACACTTGTCGTCCTGTGCATCATCTTCGGCGTGTCCGTGCTCGACTACTATCACCTGACGCCCAGCGTCCAGGCCGTACTCCTGCCTATGGTCATCCTGACTATGACAATCGAGCGGTTCTACGTCACCACCGAGGAAGACAGCTTCCGATTCGCCCTCCAACTCATGGCCGGCACCGTGGCGGTGGGCTTCTGCTGCTACCTGGTGCTGCGGTGGGAGGATGTCGGCCGGGTGCTCCTGGCCCATCCCGAGGTGCACCTGTTCACGGTTGCCGCGCTCGTCCTCCTGGGCCGCTACACGGGGTACCGGCTGACGGAACTCTGGCGGTTCCGCGACCTCGCCGGGCCGCGGGAGTAGCGCGGCAAGGGCTGGAAAAAGGGGGCTGAGCTTTGCGCGGCGGGTGCGGGTATGTGTTGATCGGGGCATTATGTTAACCCTCTCCCCTTGAGGGAGAGGGTGGCCGAAGGTGGCCGGTCGAAGACTCGCCTGGGCGAGGTGAGGGGTACGCCGTGTCACCGACGCCCCCTCACCTCCACCCCCTCTCCCTCGGTGGGGAGAGGGGAGAACCGTGTGCTTCGGTTAGTGAAATTTTTTACGGTTCTCATTTATGGCGCAACCTACATCGCGATTCTGGGCATGGCCGTGGGAATTGGCTCGCGCCGGCGTCCTTGGCATCAACCGCCGCAACGCCACACACATCCTGCCCTTAAACCCGCGCTCGCACTACCCGCGCGTCGATGATAAGCTCCGGACCAAACGGATCTGTGAAGCCCGCGGCATTCCCATCCCGGCCACGTACGCCGTCATCCAGCGCCACGGCGACATCCGCGATTTTCTGGACCTCATCGGCCGACGCCAGGAGTTCGTCATCAAGCCGGCCTCCGGCGCCGCGGGGCGCGGCATAATCATCGTGGCCGGCCACGACGGCGTGGCGTTCACCACCTCGGGGGGCGAAAAGACCACCCTGGCCGACCTCAGGTACCACCTTGCGGCCATCCTATCGGGACTTTACTCGCTCGGCGGCCAGGTCGACCGCGCCATCATCGAGCAGCGCATCGTCCGCCACCCTGTTTTTGAGAACGTGGCCGTCGGCGGCACGCCCGACATCCGCATCATCCTATATCGCTGCGTCCCCGTGATGGCCATGGTCCGCCTGCCGACGCGCGCCTCCGGCGGCCGGGCCAACCTCCACCAGGGGGCCGTTGCCGCGGCGATTCATCTGGCGGACGGCCGCACCTTCGGCGGCGTCTGTAAGTCGCGGGCCGTCTCCGCCCACCCGGACACCGGCGCGCCCATCGACGGTCTCGCGGTCCCCGGCTGGCCGGTGCTCCTGGAGGCCGCGATGAACCTGGCCGAGGGCCTCGGCCTGGGCTACGTCGGCGTAGATTTCGTGCTCGATGCGTGTGGCGGCCCGGTGGTCCTGGAAGCCAACGCCCGCCCGGGCCTGGCGATCCAGGTGGCCCACCGCTCGGGCCTCATGCCGCGCCTGGCCTTCATCGACTCCCAGCCCCCGGAGATGCTCGCCCCCGACCGCCGCAAGCAGCTCCTGGCCCAGGTGGCGAAGATGTGACGAGCAATGTAATGTGGGGTGGGTGCTCCGCACCCACCAACTTTCTCATTGTGCCGGTGGCCCGATGCTGCCGGCACCACGGGCGGCGGCAGACTCGAGCCAATCGCCCACCATCTGGTGGCCCTCGCGGGTCTGCACCACGACGAGCAGGCCGGCGAAATAGTGCAGGCTTGCCGGGCCCCCGGCGTCGGACCACGCGGCCACCCGCGGATTGGACTTGCCGTTGACGGCCAGGCGGACCCGGTCGAGCAGTTCCTTGGCCTGGCGGCCGGGAGCCTGCTTTTCGCGCGCGGGGTTCAAGAGGTTCTGCACTGGGTATGCCATAGGACAGAGGTTCCGGGCAATCGCCTCCTGGCGCGTCGTGACCAGGACATAACCCTCCCGGACCATGAAGTCGAGGTCCTTGTCCAGAATCTTGGCAAGGGCGTTTTCTACCGGAACCCCCTTGGCGTGCCAGGTCACCGGCCGTTTCGACAGATCGATTCCCGCTTGGGCCAAGGCGGGGTCCACCACGATGTTCAAGCCGCGCTTCACATCGCTGATGTACTTCAGGAAGTTGTCGAGGCTGATCCGCTCAAAGTCGATGTCGATCTCCTCGTGGAGCCGCCGGCGGGTCTCGGCGACCGCCCTGGGTTCGGCCCACACCGCCCGCTTGTATTCCTGCGCCACATTGGGCGGCATGCCGGATACCTCCGCCAAGTATCGCCGTACGCAGTTCAGTTGCTCCAGCAGATTCGCAAATTGCTCATGGCCTCGCGCGGTCTGGAGCACGAGCAAGAGGCCTCCGACGCGCTCGATGGCCGCCGGCCCGCCGTCTTCGGTCCAGACGCCCACGGCGGGGTCTGTAGCATGGTTGACCACCCGCTTGATGAGTTGCGGCAGTTCCGCCGCCTCTGCCGCATTGCCGGGCCAGGCTTTCCCGGGGGAATACCGTTCCAACGCCAGGACGGCCAAGCCCATCTTGCCGGCGCTACGTTCGCGCGTTGTGATCAGGACGTAACCTGGCTCGGCCTCCCAGCCGAGATCCGGTTTGACCAGGAGATCCAGGATCTGCTCAACGGCGACTCTTTTTACATGCATGGTCACCATGCGCTTCGACAGGTCGATTCGCGCGTGGTCCAAAGTGGGCTCCACCACGATGTTCAGGCCGCGCTGCACCTCGCCGATGTACTTCAGGACGTTGTCGAGGCTCGTCCGCTCGAAGTCGAGGTCGATCTCCTCCCTGAGCCGCCGGCGGGTCCCGGCGACCGCCCCGGTCTCATACTGCGTCCATAACCTCCTGTCACATTCCCTGAGTGACAAGGCCCGTTTCTCCGAACCCTCGGTTGTCTTAAGGAGTATGTCGTGCATTTCCGCCAATGCGTCCAGTACGCCTCCCACCTTATTCAGCAACTCCGCGGCCCGCTCGTGGCCGCGCGCGGTTTGGGTGATGACGAGGGCGCCGCTTTGGAGGCTGAGGGATGCCGTTCCGCCTTCTTCCCGCCAGGCCGCAATGTCGCTTTCCGCCCGGTGGTTGACCAACTGCTTGATCGCCTGGAGGAATGCCGCAGGCGCTTCGGCGCCCCCGGGCCGAAGAAGGGCCTCATGGAGCCGGTAGGTGACGGCCGACAGGTCGCGCGGCAGCCGGTCCCGCGTCGTGACAAGCACGCGGCCCGCCTCGATCTTGTAGCCGAGGTCCGGCTTGAGCAGGAGATCCAGGACCTCGTCAACGGGAGCCCTTTTCACCTTCAAGTCTACCACCCGTTTCGACAGATCGATTCCTGCCTGGGCCACGGCGGGGTCCACCACGATGTTCAAGCCGCGCTGCACCTCGCTGATGTACTTCAGGACGTTGTCGAGGCTCGTCCGCTCGAAGTCGAGGTCGATTTCCTCGCGGAGCCGCTGGCGAACATCGGCCGTTGCCGGCGGCGCTTGCGGCGCCGCAGGCCGGGCCAGGGAGCCGAGACTCTCAATCTTTAAGTTCGGCAACGCCTGCTTCAGGTCTTCCAGGCCGGCGTCCGTGATGTGGGGGTTGTTCAGGTTGAGCCGTTGCAGGCCCTTGAGTTCCTTCAGGTCCTTGAGGCCTGCGTCCGTGATCTTGGTGTCACTGAGACCGAGCATTCGCAGGCCCTTTAGTTCCTTCAGTTCCTTCAGGCCGGCGTCCGTGATCTGGGTGCCCCCCAGGTTGAGCGTCTGCAAGCCCTTAAGTTCCTTCAGTTCCTTCAGGCCGGCGTCCGTGATCCGGGTGCCCCCCAGGTTGAGCGTCTGCAGGTTCCGAAGTTCCTTCAGGTCCTTCAAGCCGGCGTCCGTGATCTTGGTGTAACTGAGACCGAGCATTCGCAGGCCCTTTAGTTCCTTCAGGTCCTTCAGATCGGAGTCCGTGACATGGTCGAGGTAAACTGCGATGACTGGCCGGCCAGGAAGTTTCTCGTCCCTGACCACCCTACCGCCCAACTTGAGGACCGCGCTTACGGCTTTCTCTTCCGGACTTGCCGGCTCCTGTCCCATCGCGGCCACACACACCGCCAGCGAGAACAGCAAGGCAATGACGCGCATCATGGTCTGGTCTCCAGAAAGGAACCTATCCCTTGGCACGCCCGACCCGCGGACACCCACACATTTCGACGTTCAGATTCTACCGGTTCCAGGGGTATGCCGCAAGGTTCCGGGAGACATGGGGTTTGCGGCACAGACTATCGCCCGCAAGCACGCTGGGGACCCTGTAGTGCGAAATCTTACAGGTTGTCTCCGAAGAGGAACGCGCGGCCGAGAAGCCGAAATGGCGCCGCAATGACCGTTGCGTCGCTCGTTCGAAGTGCGGCGGCCAATCGAGTGTGGAGTTGGGTGCAGCGCGGGTGCGGCGTGAGGAAGGCGGTCCCCGATGTGGCTATCGCTACGGCCTGTGGTGGGCGGTCACCGACGAAGGATTTCTGTTTTCGGCAACGCCTGCTGCAGTTCCTTCAGGCCGGCCTCCGTGATTTTGGTGCGCCCGAGCCAGAGCATCAGAAGGCCCTTAAGTTCCTTCAGGTCCTTCAGGCCGCATCTGAGTTCCGGTGACACACACCTTATCTCCTGTTTCCGGTTCCCCGTTCCCGGCTCCCCGGCTCCCCGTTCCCGCCCACACTTTACAGGCTCTCCTCCCAAAAAGTTGGTGAGCGAAGGCCGACCGTGGAACGCAAGTTCATGTTTCGCCGGCACTTGCATGAAAGTGGCAAGAATCCGCACTCCTACTGAGACACATGGAAAGCGAACACCTG
>Ga0209777_10006449_pt1 | contig 13205 bp, 20 predicted proteins | sample FrelakmetHBP12HB_FD_187147 | JGI IMG/M metagenome (GOLD analysis project Ga0209777, IMG submission 187147) | Freshwater lake sediment microbial communities from the University of Notre Dame, USA, for methane emissions studies -HBP12 HB (SPAdes)... | ecosystem: Environmental > Aquatic >...
ATGAGCGACAATTTAATTACGGTTGACTTGAAAGACAATTTGATTGATTATGCAGGAATCACTTTGCCTGTAGCCGTTACCATACCGGCAAAAGCACAGGTCGCAGTTACAATAGATCAAAATGCAATTTCAAACATCAGCGCAAGCGAATATATCAACGTAATGTTGAAGGGAACATTGCAGAGATTAGTTCAATGATGAAATTTTATAAAACATAGCTCGGCTGTTAAGCCGAGCTAATCTTTTGGAGTTAATATGGATAAATTATTTTGTTATTTGGTGGACTTTGGCGCGGTAACAGCGGGCGTTGCATACAATAAACCGCTTGACTTTGCGACTGATTCTGATTTTGTGATACGGGCAATCCGTTCTAATCTATCAGACACAACGGAAGCAACTGTTACAATAAAAAAAGATACCGGCGATGACATGAGCAATAGCGCATTTGAATTGCGCGCAATAGCAGGCGCAAACAATGCAGTAAATATTTTTGATAATCTTGTTGTTCCGCGTGGCTCAAAATGGACAGTAACTGCAAATTGTAGCGCGGGCATAGCACAGCCATTGCAGTTACAATTTTGGGGTGTAAAAAAATAATGATTGTTTTAGCGAATAACATTAAAATACCGCCGAACAGTTTTAAGCTATTTATGCTTTATGGTTCGACTAAGCAAACAACTCCCCAACCAGTTCCCTTAGTGTTTAATAATTATTCTGCGATGGATATGATTCGAGGAAAAAAAATATTAATAAAAAGCGCAAAAGCATTTTATCTTTTAAGCAATCCGCCTACAATAAATACGGTTGTAAATAAAGTTATTACAAATGAGGCAAAAGAAATAACGGGTTATGAGCTTCATACGAATAAGCTCGGTTTTTTGCCACGCGATAGTGTTGCGTTTGGAGCTAGCGCACTAAGCATAAGACTACTTATCAATGGTAAACACACATTGTTTACCAGTTCGGTCGCTCATCCGATGTTCGATATTGATAATTTCTTCTTGTTGATAGACGAACCCGTACAAACATTTGAATTGTTTATAACAGATTTAATTTTATCAAGTGATGAAATCGGAAATACAAACGAAGATATTCTCGCTTATGTTGAAATGGGAATTTACATTTTATGACAATATTTGAATTAAATATTTTTAAGGATTCACTTGGAATAAGTGAAAGCGGTGGCAACTACAACAACGATCTTGGACAGTATTGGGGTAAATATCAGTTTGGAGATGCGCGCCGTACAGACATTGAACAAATGTTAGGAATAGACCATCACCTAATGCGTGCCGAGTTTATACCAGATATGCAAGAAACATTTTTTACTGCACACGTTCAAGATTTAGAAAACAAAATTTATCAGGCAGGACTTGACAAATATTTTGGCACAGGTATTCAGGGCAAGAGTAACGGCATTGTAGCACAAATAAATAAATACGGTGAAATCGCAGGCGCGCATCTTGGTGGCTGGACGGGTTTACAAAAATATTTCAGTTCAAACGGTTCATACGATCCTGCGGACAGCTTAGGCACGCATATAAGCGATTATATTGCAAAGTTTAGTGATATCTCGAAAAAAAAAACGAAAATCCGTTTAGCATCGCAGGGTTCAGCTTAAGTCCGATAGTTTTAATAGGAATTGCATTTGGAGTTTTGATGTATTACCTGAAAGGGAACAGATGAAAGCAGTAAAAACAAAAGATATTTTCAAAGACCTTGAATGCAGACAGGCAAAAAAGGAAGTAAAAATAAAAGATATTTTCAAAGACGTTGAATACGTTCAGGTAAAAAAGAACAACAAACAATTAATGTTGTTGGAATCCGATCAAATAAACGGAATGAGCAGAACGGAACTTGCTAAATTAATTGGCTCACAGCTCGGCGAAGGCGTTTATCATTTAACAACTAAATTTATTGGCGATGGGAAATTAAAAGTTGCACGCATTGCAGCGATCTTGACAAATCCAAACGGCAAGAAAGAATCACAAGCGTTTGTATTGCCGGATTTAAGTAGAGTTGATGAAAAAATACGGCTGATTGAAGAAAAGATACAAAGGAATTCCGGCGTTGATCTTAAAACCTTAATGGAAATGAAAGAGCAAACATTCAAGGTGCAGCTTGATTGGTACAAAGAACAGAACATTGTTTTACGAGCAGAGAATGAAAAATTAAAATCACAGCTTGAGGAAAGCGGCGGTGGCAACGATAATTTATTACAGCAATTGTTGCCACTGTTACTTCAATCATTTAACAAAACACCGGCAACATGAGGTTAGAACAAATTTATTTACCAACAAAATTAGCGGAGGCGTTAAAAAGAATTGATTGGGATCTCGTAGAAGAAAAACATCTCGATCTATTAATTAATATTGGCGTGCCCTATCTCGCAGCCAAAGGATATTTCAAAGAACAAAAAGGAGAATCAAAAAATGAACATTTTAAAACGAATTCATCACAGCCCTAAATTAAGACGCATTGCAGCACGCAGAAAAAAAATTGAAGCGCAACTTTCAAAACTAGGCGGTGAATACCGCAAAACATTCAAGAAGGAAGCTAAAAGACTAAGCCGCAAGAGGAGATAATGAAACCGAAAAAATTTATTTTTATTATTCTATTGATGTTGATATGCAATGCGGTGGAAGCGCAGCACACCCTGTCAATGGTAAATGGAATTGTAAGCGACACATTAAAGGCAGGCAAGAGATCGTTTATCATTAAACCGGATTATAGTTATGATTTCAATTTTACAATTTCCGCAAAAACAGTTTCAGGCATTGATACTTTAACAGTTCAAACGGTTGATAGAGATACCTCGCATTACAGTGCGCGGGCATTAATAGATTTAAGTACCGGTGCGCCGGTTAATCAATTAATTGCGACAACAACGCGGAAGGAATACTTGATCTACGATCCATTAACGCTGAAGATGAAAATAGCAAGCGCGCATGCACTTGTTCAAACGTTATTTACAGTGAGTAGAAAATGAAAAGAATATTTGTTTTGTTGTTTTTAATTAAATCAATTCCGATAATCGCACAAGGCGGACAGCACGCAGTATGGTTTCCAATGTTTTTCAATTTGGATGCGCTTTCCAAAAGCGATTCGATAAACTATGTTACACGAAAACGATTAGCGGATTCAACCGCACAATTGCGCAGCGCATTTATTGCGAAAAAAGATTCAGGAAAAACATACATTACGCCGAAAGAACTAAAAGATTCAAGCGCGGCAAAAGCCCCGAAAAATGCGCCTACCTTTACAGGTAACGCTACATTTGATGTGAACACTTTGTTTGTTGACGCGATCAATCATTATTTAGGTGTTGGAACGTTAACACCAGGAGATAAAGTTGAAGTGTTGGGTGCTTCCGCTGATAAGGGAATAACAATTAAGAACACTGCTCAATCTCCATCCCTTCGCTTTGTTGACGGCAACGCTAATGCAGCCACAAGAAATTGGGGGATTGATATTAACCATAATGATTGGGGTGATTTTGAAATATGGCAATCCCAGGCAAAAGGGGGAGAGGCAATTGGGTTATCTACGGGCACGAGTAGATTATATATTAATCCCATCGGTAAAGTGAGCATAGGAACAACAACATTTTTAAGAAGCGCTAAGCTACAACTTTCAGGTGAGTTTATGTTGTCTGACACGTTGTGGGCGGGCAACAACATAACTTATTCTTACATTAAACCAGGCGATGCGTTATGGACATCAAGCTCTGCAAGCGATATCAAAGAAAATATTAATCTATTTACAGCAGAGCTGTCTAATTTCAAAAACGTTATTCCACATACGTACACATTCAAAGAACAGAATTTTTATAAGACATTTGATGAAAATTCCATACCGGATAGTGTGCAAATATTTTTAGGCGTTGATATCAAGGGTAATAGATTGCCCGTAATGATTTCCAACAAAGAAGCTAAGGATAAAGCACGCGCAGAATTTGTTGCAAACAATTTACAGTTTGCCAAAAGAGAAGCTGCGATTGTGCATACGGGATTTATAGCGCAGGAATTTAATAGCGCGCTGTTGGGTAAAGAAGCAAAGGAGATTAACTACCAGGATGTTATCGCTGCACTATGGGCAAAGGTGCAAGAATTAGAGGCGCGCATAGAAAGACTTGAAGCAAAATAGATTTTTTTTGATGTTACCATCCATATACCATCAGTCGAACTGATGCCGCAGGACACAAAACGGCTTCTGATTTTACGTTAAAGAGAACGATCTCGAGCATTTAAATAATCGGTAGACTTCTATTTTTCTTTTTCTAAAACAGCTTTAACAGAACTTTGATTTAACTCATACCAATTGCCCGTAGCAGCGTCAACAATAACAGGCAACAAACCGCATACAACATCCAATACGATCCAACCACCGCCAACCGAACCATCAAGCTGCATCGTTTGAGTTGTGTAGCCGTCCGCCTTAAATTCAATCTTGGTAGTTTTTTTGCTTACAATTTCTAATTTGATTGGCGTATCGCCCTTGTAGTTTCCGTCAACATAAACCTTAGCAGTTGGTGTTGCAGAGAAATCCACAGTTTCATTTGTTCCTTTGAAAATAGTAGCACAGGAAGCAAATAAAAATACCGAACCGATTAACAACAAAGAATTTTTCATTGATTCACTCCAGAAGATGTTGATAATTTGTTTACAAATCAATATAATCTGCCAAAAGGGCAAAGGCAAACGATATTTTTATCGTCGCCAAACGACAAATTTGTCGTTGCATATATAGATAGGGACGTGATTTTTGTCGTTTCTTCTATATTATGTATAAGAACAAGAAAGAATTGTAGTTATATGTAACAGCAAATTGACAAAAAGTTTCCTTAACTACTTGACGGAAACTTTTTATTTTCATATAATTGAGTAGCCGCTAACCGTTGAAAAGTTCGTCCATAATGTATATTATGTAAACTAATTTAATTTTGTTTATTTTGAAAGTTCATAGTTCTTCTATTCCATTCACCTATTTAATATATTCCTTAGTAAATAATAACTGGCCTATTCTTTTCTTATCTTACCAAAATTACGCGTGTGGATCACAATATTAAAAATTACATCCACTTATAAAAAGCATAGTTTAATGAAAGAGCGTTAACGTTGATTTGTAGAGAATGATGTTATTTGATCAAGAAAAAATAGCATCTACAAAAGCCTGAGAATTAAAAAGCTGCAAGTCGTCAATACCCTCTCCAATGCCAATATATCTAATAGGGATTTCATTTTTAGCACAAATTTGAAATACTGTTCCGCCTTTTGCAGTTCCATCCAGTTTAGTCAATACAAGACCAGTTATTTGAGAATACTTACCAAATTCATCAGTTTGGACTAATGCATTTTGACCAAAGCCACCGTCTATAACTAATAGCGTTTCAATGGGAGCAGATGGTAATAGACTTTTTATTACATTTTTTACTTTGTTTAGCTCCAGCATAAGATTTTTATTGTTATGTAATCTACCGGCTGTGTCTATCAGAATTATATCATAATTATCTTTTACTGCTTTTTTAATTGTATCAAAAACAATAGCTGATGTGTCTTCATTATCACTTTCTATCAAATCAACGTTGGCCATCCTCGCCCAGGTTTTCAATTGATTATTCGCAGCTGCACGGAATGTATCTCCCGAAGCAATAATTACCTTTTGTCCAGCACTTTTAAATCTATGAGCTAATTTTCCAATTGTAGTCGTTTTACCAGATCCGTTTGTGCCAACAATTAAAATAACGTACGGTTTATTATCATTTTGTAAAAGAAAATTATTATCCAAGACTTGATTTCCAAGAATCTTTATCAATTCATCTTTAATAATATTTTTAATGCGATCAATGGATCTATCCTGTTCTTTTAATAAAACTTTACGAACTTTTTCAATAATTTTTTCGACTAACTCAATACCTAAATCACTACTGATCAATACATCTTGCAATTCTTCAATTGTAACTTCATCTATTTTAGCCTTTTGTGTAAGGACCTCAGATATTTTGTTAACAATATTTTCACGTGTCTTACCTAAACCAAGTTTTAGTTTATTGAAATTTATATCAGGGAATATTTTCATTCTTCTTCCAGGTTAGTACGTCTATTGCTCTAATAATATAGCCAATAAAAGATGCAATACATAAAAAGCAACTAATGTCTAATATCAGAGTATAAACCACAGAATTTTTCTCTATCTGTAGTAAAATTATTATTATAAAAATTCCTATGGAGAATACAGCAAATTTACCAAGCAAATTCGATGGTAATACCTTCCCTATCCTATTGGAAACAAAAATACCACCAAAAAGAATTGCGGCGTCTCTTAAAATTACAATCCAAAAATAAAAAATAGGTATCGCATTATTGAGATAGAGATTTATGATGATTATAGCAACTAATATTTTGTCTGCAAGCGGATCGATTATTTTACCAAATTCAGAGATCATATTTTTCTTTCTTGCGACGTATCCATCTAATAGATCTGAAATAAACGCGACGAATATCAATATTAGGACATAATTCCTATAACCTTTCTTATCGAGATTGACTAATAAGTATAAAAAAGGAATGAATAACATTAATCGAAATAAACTTATAAGGTTTGGTAACAATATTATTTCTTTAAGTTTTATTTTCATATTGAGATATTTTTATTAAACTCACTCTTCATAAACATTTTTTGTGATTCCCATATCAACTGGTATTGGATAATTTCCTGAAAAGCAAGCTGTACAAAAATCGTTTGGCGAATGATCAATCATAGCCTCTAACATTTCTTCTATTGTTAGATATTCCAAACTATTCACTTCCAAATATTTTCTTATTTCTTCAATATTGCTCTTAAATTTGTATGCTATTAACTCTTCTTTTGAAGGAAAATCCATTCCGTAATAACATGGGCTGATTATTAGCGATGATGAAATTCTTAGATGTATTTCTTTCGGATTAGCTTCGCGTAAAAGTTTTACTAATTGCTTCGATGTTGTCCCACGCACGATTGAATCATCAACTAATACTATAGTTTTGTTTTCAAGCACACCTTGCACTGTGTTAAATTTAATTTTTACTCCAATTTCTCGCGCTTTTTTGCCAGGCAGAATAAATGTTCTACCGATATAGTGACTACGTATCAGACCTATTTCAAGTCGTGAATTAATTCCTTGTTTGGCCAATTGTGTTTGGAAACCGATAGCGGCAGTGTTAGAACTATCAGGAACACTAATTACGATGATTTTATCACCGTCTTTATCAACTACAGGATGCTTTTGTGCTAGCACTTTCCCTAATTTTCTTCTCATTTTATCTACGTTGGACCCAAAGATTTTACTATCAGGTCTTGAAAAATAAATGTACTCAAATATGCAGTTCTTAGCAGTAACTTTTTCTTCGTAAATATTTTCTGCTCGGAATAAATTATTCTTTATTGTTTCTCCATTAATAATTATCATTTCACCGCGATTTATTTCACGAATAAATTTGGCGGAATTAATATCAAGTGCACATGTTTCCGAAGTAATAATAAATGAATCATTTAATTTCCCTATGCACAAAGGTCTGAATCCATGAGGATCTCTTGCTGCGATAAGCTTATCATTAGTTAATATTACAATACTGAAAGCTCCTTCAACTCTTCTAAGGGCTTCTTTGATTTGTTCAACTTGATTCTCAAGTTTACTTCTTGCAATAAGATGGAGAATTACTTCAGTATCACTTGATGTTTGGAAGATTGCGCCGTCGTTAACTAATTCTTCTCTTAGAATTTTTGCGTTGGTTAAATTTCCATTATGCGCAATTGCTAAATTTCCTAATCTGTAATTAACAGTGAACGGTTGAATATTTTTTGAGAATTCTGAAGCACCTGTAGTTGAATAACGGTTATGACCGATTGCAGCTTCCCCGATTAAACTATTCTCAAATAATTTATCATCATTAAAAATTTCTGAAACTAGACCTAAGTCTTTATGAATATTAAAAATCGGTTTTGCATTTTCGTTTTTGCTGAGAGTAACAATACCTGCTGCCTCCTGTCCCCTATGCTGAAGAGCTAATAATCCGTAATAAGTTATTAAAGCTGCGTCCTTGTCTCCAAAAATTCCAAAGACACCACAATTACATCTTGGTTTATCGTTCATTGCATTAATATTCATATATATTAAAAAAGGCACATAACCAATGTGCCTGTTAGCATGTCGGAACGGTGGGATTTGAACCCACGACCCCTTGAACCCCATTCAAGTACGCTACCGGGCTGCGCCACGTTCCGTAATTAAATCGAAGCTTGCAAATATTGCAAAAAATTTTTTAATTCTTCTAAATCCTTTTTAAGTGAACGAGGTGAATTGATTCTTTGTTTACTAGTGTCGGTTTCTACTTGAGTATTTGACACTGCAGAATCAAAAACGATATCGGACAAGATCCTTTTTGCTCCTTCAATCGTATATTTTTCTTCTCTAAGTAAACGTTTTATTTGAAGAATTAGTTTTATATCTCTGTTAGTATAGATTCTATTACCAGCTCGATTTTTCCCAGGCTTCAATTGCTCAAATTCAGTTTCCCAATACCTAAGTATATACTGTTCTAATCCAGCTAATTTACTTACCTCACTTATAGAATAGTAAAGTTTTTTCAACCCAAAATCTTTCATAAAATTTATTCCCTAAAATTATTCACTGAAATAAGAGGAAAATAAGTTTTTGTAAAATTTGAAATGTTATTCATAATTAAAAAGATTCTGAAACAATGAACTAATCAATAGTACTTTAATTCAATCTTATTTTTTATTTAATAACTTAAGTAAAGTATACACAGCAGAAAGATAACTAATTTCCTTAAAACCAGAAATATAACCGTTGCTTGCAGATGAGGTTATCAATGTTTTTCTAAAATTTTCTCTTGTACTTAAGTTTGAAAGATGAACTTCGATTTTAGGGATTTTTGCAGTTTCTAATGCATCTCTGATTCCAACAGAGTAATGAGTAAATCCACCAGGATTAATTATGATCCCATCATATAATGAATAATTATGGATTGTTTCAATAATTTCATTCTCGGAATTAGACTGAAAAAATGAAAACTGTACTTCTGGGAATTCATTTTGCAATAACTGCGTAATAGAACTAAGAGACAGAGTTCCGTACTGAGATGAATCTCTAATACCTAACTGATTTAAATTAGCTCCGTTAATAACGAGTATCTTAATCATTTTTCTATTATTTCTTCTATTATTTCTCTAATTTTTTGAGGAAGATATTTTTCTTCAACTCCCAATTCTTTAAGTGCTGATGTAAGTATCATAACTTTTTTTTGAAGCGTAGACAATTTATTTATCACAATAGTTTTGTCTTCCTTAATTATACAATATCCGCCCTTAAAGTCACCGCGCTCAAATCTTACTTTTGCTCCTAGCTCAAGTGCAATTTGCTTCAGATCCTGTAAAATCGCTTCAAATTCTTTTTCTTTAATTTTCATTTTTCTTTTTTAAGGGGTTGAAATAAAACTAAAAATATTATTGTTATATAGGAAAAGATTTCGATAATTGAAAAGCTGCTCAGTTTTGTAATTCTCTCCTTCACTAAGTCAATTATTATAGTCGTTTCAGACGGACTAGAATAAATTTTATTAATAATTTTATAGTCTATACTTGATAAATATATTTCAAAAGGTGCTGTAACCAAAATTATAAGCGTAACAATAAATAACCATCCATGTGCTTTGAGATTAATTTTTGATTGAAAGAGAAATAAAATAAATGCCAGTAACAGGCATATATATGAGATTAAGTTTAATGTAAACAATGGTAAAAGTGTAAACAATACTGCCGTTAAATTATCCATAGTGTATAATGGTTTTAACTCTGTTTCTAACGGATCAAATAATTGGTACACAGCCAGTTGTCTTGCTATATAACTTCCTAACCAGACACTGAAAAAAATAATCGTGAGTAATAATAATATTTTGGACGTGAGATTAAGCTTTGTCATTTCTAATATATTTTTTTTAGATAGTTAAAAAATTAGAATGATTGTTGTCTTGTTCGTTTACTAATCAAAATCAACCGCATTTTTCCAAGTATTTTTTTGATTAGCATTATAAAGATTACTCATTTATATGTAAACTGTATGATCAACTAAGAAAATAGAGCAATCCAACAGTTAAAAATATAAAAATACTACCAACGAAAACTGAATAGAATTTGTTTTTAGTTTGTGCAAAAGTAGATGTAATAAATAAAATTCCGCTCCACACAAAAAGTAAACCTTCAATTATAAATAATACAACCGATGCCATTGGTTTGATAATAAACGGTGAAGGATTGAAAGTAAACCAATATTCACCGAATAAAGCGAATTGAATTGGCGTAAGAATAATTAGGCCAAATAATTGTGGTGTAAAAGAAAAAGTGTATATGGCTAGGTTGTCTCTAAATCTATTTTGAATTCCAAATTTTTTATTGAGCAAAGTTACAACAGTTACAAAAACTAATAGAAGCAAAATCACCGGAATCCCGCCGCATACTAATCCTTGAGAAAAATTAGAAGTTATATTACTGTTTTTAAATGCATTGTGAATAACCATAGAGTTGATTGAAAACTTGCAACATATAAAAATTAGTAAAGTGATTATAAAGTTTTTATTCTCAGAACGAATAATAGTTTCTGCTGTGCAGATTGGTGATTCGAACAATTTCCAAATTGTTTCCCAAAGATCAATATTTGCAACTTTACTTCTTAAAAATGAATTGCATTTTGTGCAATTGAGAGTGAAAAATGCGTTTTCTTTTCCGCAATTATTACATATTAAAACATTTTTCATAATGAAGTAACTAAAATTTAATTTTTAATGATAGCTGCATTGTCTCGACAGAATTCATTTTGGAAATATTGAAATCGAATAAATGTGAATCAACATAAGCATCTACAAGATTTAGTAAATACGCCAGCCCAATGAATACAGCAAACAAATCGCGTTGGTCTTTGTAAAACTCTCTTATATTTAGATAAGATGAATTTCCGTTTTTATTGTTTACAAGACTCTCATTATAGAGATCTCTGTATTGAACATAAGAATTATTTGTGCTATTCCATTGATAACCCAAATAACCAAGTATTCCCCACACAATCGGTACCTTCCAATATGATTCGTTATAAAACTGGCCGAGCCCAGGCAGTATAGCACTTCTCAAAACTGCTCCCCATGCTGATTTTTGCATTACGAATTTATTAGTATCAATTTTTGCAGAACTGGAATCGGAAGATCGTACTTGTGCTGAAATATTTGTCATTGATAAAAGAAGAAATAAAATAAAAATACTTCTTCTAATTGTTGTTTTTGCTGATAATTTCAAATAGTTCAAATAACCTTTCTAATTCGTCAAGTGAATAGAATTCAATTATTATTTCGCCGGCACCATTTTTCTTTTGTTTACAATTAACTTTTGTACCTAAAATATTTTGCAGTTTTTCTTCAAGGTCTTTTTGTGACAAACTTCCTAAATCTTTAAGCTGGACAGTTACTTTTCGCTTAGTCCCATTTTTCAATTTAAGATATTTTCTTACAAGGTCTTCAACTTTCCTAACAGAATAACTATGCTTGATAATTTTTTCTAAAATATCTAACTGTACAAGTTCGTCAGGTAAGTTGATCAACGCTCTTGCATGACCGGCAGATATTTCATTCTTAATCATACTTTGTTGAACCTTTAGAGGCAATTTTAATAAACGGATTGTGTTTGTAATCGTTGTACGGTCTTTTCCTACTTTATTCGCTATCTCCTCTTGTGAAAGATTGCACTCCTCCATTAATCTTTTATATGCGTTTGCAATTTCAATAGGATTAAGTTTTTCTCTCTGAATATTTTCGATGAGAGAAAGAGCTAGCATTGCTTCTTTTGTTTCAACTTTTATTATATACGCGGGAATTTCTTTTATACCAATATCTTTGCAAGCTCTTAACCTTCTTTCACCGGAAATAATTTCGTACTTATCTTTTTGAACTCTTCTTACGGATATGGGCTGGATTAATCCATTTTCTAAAATTGATTTTGTTAATTCGCTATGTGCTTGGGGATCAAATTGAGTTCTTGGTTGATATGGATTAGGTGAGATTAAGTTGATTGGAATTTTTGCAAGTACATCGTATGATGTACCGTCATCTTTCTGAAGATCTTTACTTGAGATTGCAACCGGTGCATCTATCTTATCTCTCATCTGAGGATTTATTAGAGCGTCTAATCCCCTGCCTAAACCAGATTTCATTTTATTCAACTATCTTTTCTTTTTTGTACGAGATTATTTCTTTGAATTAATTCTGAAGCAAGACTAATATAATTTTGAGCGCCTACTGAACTTGCATCATATAAAATAACCGGTTTTGAATGACTTGGCGCTTCTGATAATCTAACATTTCTATGAATAATCGTCTGAAATACTTTTGCGCCGAAATATTTTTTTACTTCTTCCACAACTTGATGAGAAAGACGCAATCGCGTATCAAACATTGTTAGGAGAACGCCTTCAATTACAAGTTCACTATTAAGATTCTTTTTCACGATGTTAATTGTATTGAGCAATTGCCCCAATCCTTCCAAAGCAAAATATTCGCATTGAACAGGAATCAAAACTGAATCAGCGCATGTCAATGCGTTTAAAGTTAACAAACCAAGCGATGGCGGACAATCAATGAATATAAAATCATATCTTTCCTCAATTGTCTTAACAGCTTTTTTCAACAAGTATTCTCTTTCTTCCATAGATACAAGTTCAATTTCAGCACCTACCAAATCAATCGTAGATGGTAAAATATCAAGATGTGGCATGTAAGTATTAATAATGCAGTTTTCGGCTTGCTCAAGTCCTATTAAAGTTTGATAAATAGTATTACTGTGGTTTTCAATTCCAATTCCCGAAGTTGAATTTGCCTGCGGATCAATATCTATTAGAAGAGTTTTAAACTCAGCCGCAGCAACTGAAGCAGATAAATTTATTGCTGTAGTTGTTTTACCAACACCGCCTTTCTGATTTGCTATAACAATTTTTTTCACCATAATGAAATATATTTATCTAAGCTAAATTTTTATTTCTTGGCCATATTTCATTACTAAAGCTTTCTTACCAATAGCTTCAACTTTTTTCTTAAATTCATTCGGGTCAGCAGAAATTACCGGGAACGTATTATAGTGCATCGGTACAGCAACCTTAGGGTTCACTA
>Ga0209777_10006450_pt1 | contig 13204 bp, 7 predicted proteins | sample FrelakmetHBP12HB_FD_187147 | JGI IMG/M metagenome (GOLD analysis project Ga0209777, IMG submission 187147) | Freshwater lake sediment microbial communities from the University of Notre Dame, USA, for methane emissions studies -HBP12 HB (SPAdes)... | ecosystem: Environmental > Aquatic >...
CCTCGATTACCATTGACAGCACCACGATCAGTACGGCCTCCCTCACCCCGGCAAGCACGAACGTTCAGACGAACTCGATAACCTACACCTACAACGTCGTCGGCTCTCGTCAGCTTCAGGTGGTTTACACGCTCAATTCGGGCTGGCGGTTTGTGTGCGTGCGGATGTTCTTGACAATCCCGTCAGGGGTGACCTCGCGCGTGAACTCAGTCGTATCTTTCACGGGCAACGTCACGAACGCGATTTACAGCGTAGTCAAAGGCCTGGACCATCAGGCTGAGTTCACGGGCACGACTTTCGTGAGGTTCTCCAACGGCTCGGCGGAAAACGGCTATGGCATGTTCGCGCTGGTCCAGAACCCGTATGTCACGTGGTCCAGGACCGGCCAGAGCATCACGATGTCTTACACGCCTAACATGGACTGGAAATCGACGTACGGCGCATTCCCCACCGACCGCTGCTGCATAGGGCCCTACGCGCTCTCGGGCAATCGGTTCCCAGCGCACATGGTGGATGAGTATCTCTACGTGACCAGCGATCCCGCGAGAGACGGTGTTGACTGGTCCGAGGTAGATGCCGTCAGGCAGTGCATGAGGGCTTTCCTGACGTGCGACACGAGTAAGTCCACGCGCATCCACATCCTCTGGTGTGAAGCCGTCCACATGGACAACGACGCGGCCACACCCGAAGGGCGAGTCGCCTACAAACGCGCAATAGATCGAGCAAAGGAGTTCGGCTGTGACGACGTGCTGTATATCGCCACGAACAGCGCCGTATCCACCAACTCCCCAGCTTATAACGCGGACTCGTGGCAGGCCGAATACTGCCTCTGGTTCAGCATGGGCCAGCAGATCAGAAAAGGCCTGTGGGACCCAATCAACGGCCCGATTCCGATATCGATCCAGGAGATTCTCGACCATGCGGCGTCGAAGAACGTCAAGCTGTCGGCCTATGTCTACCCGTCCCTGCCATTCCAACAGAACCCGGAGTGGATCAACTCCAGCAATGTGTGCGATACCGGAGTCCGCAGCTTCCAGGACTGGTATACAAACCAGCTTGTCGGTTTTGCCAACCATACGGGAGCGGGCGGTTTCTGTTTCGACTACTGGTGGGTGCGCCTGAGCGGCGCCGACAACACCAGCTGGTACGCTCAATTCTTCGGCTGCCGCAGAATGCTCGACATAACCAGGCAGCAGCTTCCCGATGCCATCTTCGATATGCGGCAGGAGGTTTGCTGGTTTGGCCCGTGGTTCTGGCTCGACGGGACATATCCCCACCCGCTTAACGACGACGAAGGGGCCGGGAGCTGGAGGGCCATGTCCGACCTACACGTCGACAGATGCTACGCCGCCAGGCATAGGTATAAGTGGTTCTGGCACGTCGTGGACCAGTATGCCCCGATAGAACTGGCGCCGGGTTTCATAACTCACGCTGGTGCTCGCACTGGATCAGTGCTCCACCCGCGCGACTGGGACTATATGGGCTGGAAATACAACTTGCTCTCGACTGTGGGCACGGCGCCGTTCAACTTGGTCGTCAACTATATCCCCGTTTTGGATCAGACCGAGTATGACGCGATTAGCCAGGCGGATAAGGATTGGTTCAACTACTGGATGGACTGGGCCGAGGCTCACCTGGAATATTTTCGCAACGCCAGACCTATTATCAGCCAGGTCATGATCGGCAAAGTCGATGGCTCGGCCGCGTTTATCAACGATCACGGCTTCATATTCCTTTATAACCCGAACTACCGAAAGATATCGGGTGACTTCAAGTTGGACAGTTCCATCGGGCTCAATACAGGCACGAAGTTTCTTATCAGGCAGCTCGAGCCGCAGTCCGGCAAGCTCATCGGCAAACCCGGAACCGGCCTCTGGAACTACGGCGACAGCGTGAGCATCCCCGTGCCCGGCACGACGGCGATGGTCTTCGAGGTGCTGCCGGCTTCGTCCATCACCGCGCCCACGCTTCTTAATATGCAGGGCGACGCGGCCATGCAAGGCACTCAGCTTCAAATCACTAACGCGACCGGCGAAGTCGGCGCATTCGAGGACTTCATCGCGGCGGTGCCGACCGGAACAGTCGTAAACTCAGTGACGGTCAACGGCCGCCAAGTCAATTCCACTCGAAACGGTGACACGATTATCGGCAAGGTTAAGTTTGCCGGGGAGAAGTTTGGCATAGATCAGCAGATCGGCACTTATGATGCGAAATTCAAGAGCACCACTTACCGGGGCAGCTTCAAGATTCCTCAGAGGATAATCAATCAACTGCAGAACAGGCGCGCCGCTTTGCCGGTTACTTTCACTACGGAAGATCTATATGCCGCCTGGACTGCGCCGTATAGGCAGCTGATATTCATTCATATAGCCGACGCGTGGCCGAGTATGGCCATGTCCGCGAAGATCAACGGATCGCCGGTAACGGTCAAGAAGGGCTATAACGGCAGCTATGAGGCCGAAGGGGACTGGATGTTCCAGGGCTACTACATAGACGCCTCGAATCTCCTGCCGGACACCCCGTATCAGATCGAGATCACGCTGCCGCAGCCGCCGGCCGCGACACTGGCGGCGGGACAGTTCCAGGGGCTGTTCTTCGAGAACATCGAGACCGAATACACGCAGAGCATATCCGACAGCAAGCTGCCGTCCGAGCCGCTTATCGATCTCGACGCCTCCAGGCTGCCGCTCGGAGCCCTGACCACCTGGACCAACTCCGGCTCGCTTGCCGGCAGCTTCGGCAAGGACACGACCAACCCGCAGGTGCAGTTCCTGGCGGGCAAAAGATGCGTCACATTCGGCGGGTCCGACCGCATGAAGAGCACGTTCCAAACGCCCAGCACCATCACGACCAACGGCAAGTATACCGTCTCGATGTGGGCGTATAACCCGGCAATCGCGACCAACGAATGCATGCTCACCTGGGCACACACCGGCGGCGCGGCGGGCACCAATGCCCAGTTCAACTATGGCTCTTCGACAAGCAGCGGGGCTGTTTCTCACGGCAGTACGCTGGATATGGGCTTTGACGGGGGCGTTCCCATTGCCGCGAAGTGGCACCACATAGCCGTGACGTTCGACGGATCGATTGAGAAAGTCTACGTGGACGGCGTCCTCAACGCGCAGGAGTCGAAGACCCTTTCGATGTTCACGACCGACTATTTCTACCTGGCCTGCGCTTACACGGGCAGCGCCCCGACGTCATACTTCAGCGGTTCGATAGCCTCCGTGCAGGTATTCGACACGGCATTCGGCGCGGATGACATAGCGGCGCTCGCCGCCGGCCCGGCGCCCATGACCATAGCCGAGGCCGCGAAACAGCCGGAGAACTCGATAGTGACCCTGATCGCGAAGCCCGTCACCTGCGCCCCGCGTAACATATCCAATGCGCGGACCACGACATACTTCTACACCGGCGAACCCAACAGAGTGTCGGGCATTCGCGTCCAGGACGGCACGACCGGCCAGGACAGCGTGACAGCGGGAACGCGCGTGACGGTCACCGGGACCATCAAGACGCTTTCGACCACCGGCGAGCGCTATCTTGAACTCGGCGCGGCGGCGTACAACGAAACAGGCAGCGCCGCGAAGCCCGTCTTTGTCAACACCAGGTCCGCCCAGACCGATGTCAACCTCATGGCCCAGCAGGTAAAGGTCGCGGGGGTAGTCCGTGAAATCTCCGGTGACGGCAAGTGGTTCACCATAGCTGACGGCTATTACTTGGGCGGCGCGGAAGTCAGGACCAAGATACTCATCGAGGGCAACTTCGCCACCGGCAGCCTCCATTCGGGAGATCGGGTGGTGGTGACCGGGGTGATCGGCAAGGAAGGAACATCCCCCGCGACAGCCACGAGGCTTGTTATTGCGCAGGATGTGAGGTAGCGGTCGGCAGTCGGGTTTCAGTGCTTCGGGACGAAAGCCGTCCCGAAGCATAGCAAGTCTGCTCAAGCTGCAATCTCCACGCGCAGTGTGCCAACGAAGTCCGATGTGGGTTCCTGAGCGCCTGCTGTCTCAAGGTATGCCTTGATCGCCTCCCTGACATTGGCCTCAAGAGCGGGTAGATCGGGAGCCTGGGTGTAACACCCCGGCAGTTCCACGACCTCACCCACCAGCCAGCCGCTTTCGGGGTCGCGCTCGATGATTACAGTGTGCGATTTGGTCATAGTGATCTCCTGATGGTTGGCAAGGGCATTATACGACATAGGTGACGATCAGACGGATTGGCGCGTGGACGCGCGGGAACCGGGGGTGTAGCACAAGGATGTGCGGGACTATCAGGAGTGAGGCAGGCGAGGCGGATACGCTTCACTCGCTTGCATGCTTCAGGACGGGAATCAGTGCCGAAGCATAGCAACGACAACGTGAGCCGAGAGCAGCCAGGATTGACAAGTCAGGCAGCATTACGCTTCCTGTTCCTATTTGCCAACCTCTGCTCCATGCGCTCCAGTGACTTCCGCGCCATTTCCCGGCCAGCCTGGTGCGGATCCACCACACGCCAGCAGGAATCCTTCTGTCTGCTATTAGGGCGCCCATAAGGTGATACGGGCCGTTGTTCATCCCCCAACTGCGGAAACGTCTGCTTCGCCGCCATTTCCTTATTGTTCCCTCCTATAACAGTTAGCAATGAAGTGCTGATTCAAGTCCGGGGTGAAGTAATGCTTGCGCTTGATCCAAATCAAGCCATCCCCTTTGGAGATAACCGCCACGTCGACCGGCCCGCCGACTGTCTCGTGGTCATCACTCACTTTACGCTTTAGCGCCGTCAAGTTTACCAGAGCCTCCGCCAGCGCAGCAAGTTCTTCCTTCGGCATAGCACTAACTCTGTTGACTATAGGCCACCAGTAGTTCTTGCGCCTGTGGTCAGCAAAAGCCGAGACGAACTCTTTCAGCATTTCCTCCATGACATCGCCCGAGATCTGCACAAGGGCCGTTTTGTCAGCGCCAACGATTTGTGGCAACTGATTGGCTATCACATTGGGCAAGTCGGAGAATGTCTGTTTTAGCCAACCATACTGCTGCTCTAGATAAAGAGGGTCTACCCCCTCCATGAATGAGGCCACGACTTGTACCTCTGCAAATGGGGTTATGCTGGCCTTCATATCTGGTTTGACGTCTACTTTCTTATCCCCCTTGCATTTTACCCGATCGAGCACTATACCATCTATCAAATATGAGCGCAGACAGGGAAAAAGATCCATCACACCAAAACCGGCTATAACAACCCCAGACTGATAAGGGCTCGGCACGTCCTTGGCTATCAACTGCGCCACGACTTCCACGATTGCTGCACGCGTTTTCTTGTAGAGCTCAGCTTTCGCGAAGTAGCTCTGTATCTGTTCTTCAATGACATCAGCGTAGGCTCTTTTGATCCGCCGAACGGATACCTGCTCATAGCCGGTGAAATACGGTTTGCTACGCCAGCGTAACAGTTCAGCGTCAACTACGTCGTCGACCAACTGCTTCACGCGACGCCCACAGGAGTGTGCATCTTGCTGCAACTGCTCCACGCATTTCTCGGCAACCAGATTCTCCAAGTAGCCCAGGTAGCTATTTGCAGTCACCGCAACGAGATTCCTTCTCTCGGGCTCTCCCACAAGCGGAGCGATACTGTCAGTCAAGTAAGCCAAGAAGCAATCCGCATACTGCTCTACGCGATCAAATGGGCGGCTTCCAAGCTCACGGCGGAACATCTTGATTATCGTTTCCCAGGGAATGCCCATGAAGTCGGCACTCCCATACACCATTATGCCAACGGGTTGTGTATTCGATAGAGCGAACAACTTATTGGCAGAATTGTAAATCTTAACTTGTTGCCCAGACACAGTGACGGCACTGTCGGCCGCAAGCGCGACAGCCGTCCTGTTGAGTATAGCCATCTCTGCTGTCAAAAGCTGACCTCCTCGCCCAAACGCTCAGCACGCATCACACGCTCAACAACTGTCCGCGATGGCTGACCAGTGCCAATAAGTCTGCGGCAATCCCGCAACTGCCGCGAACCTATCAGGAGTCTACCTCAACAACGCTCGCTTGTCAACACCTAGTTCGCGACAATATTAACCAACTTCCCCTTCACCACGATCACCTTCCGCACCGTCTTGCCTTCGAGTTCGGCCTGGATTTTGGGGGAGGCGAGGGCGGCGGATTTGAGAGTGTCTTCGTCGGCGTCGGCGGGGACGACCATTTTGTCCCTCACTTTGCCGTTGATCTGCGCGACGATCTCGACCGACTCTTCCTTCGCAACCTCGGGGTCGTAGGTCGGCCACGCGGCTTCGAGAGTGAAGCCGGGCTTGCCGAGGGCCTCCCAGAGTTCGTCGGCGATGTGAGGGGTCATCGGCGCGAGCAGGAGGATAAGGCTTTCGATGGCTTCGCTCATTGTCGAGGTCAGAGGTCCGAGGTCGGAGGTTGGAAGGGACTGGCTGAACGAATACATTTCATTCGTGAGTTCCATGAGCGCGGCGACGGCTGTGTTGAAGGCGAATTTCTCGATGTCCTCGCCGACCTTGCGAATTGTCTGGTGGGTCTTGCGGCGAAGTGATCGGGCTTTTTCATCGGCGGCGGCTTCGGCGGCTACTTTCGATGCCCAGTCCGGGTCGAAGCGCTCGGCCCAGTCGTTGACGATCCGCCACACGCGGCCCATGAACCGATAAGCGCCCTTCATGCCCTCCTCGCTCCACTGCACGGCGTCCTCGAACGGGGCGACGAACAGCTCATACGTGCGCAGGCTGTCCGCGCCGAATTTCTCCGCCATCGCATCCGGCGTGACCACGTTGCGCCTGGACTTGGACATCTTCACGTATTTCCAGACGATTTGCTCGGGGTCCAGCCTGGCGGCCTCTTCGGGCAGGAGCGGGATCAGGTCATGATCGACCTCTTCATCGCCTTCGACCTCGATGGAATCGCCGGCGGCCATGGTCCGGTGCGGGGTCAGGGCCAATACCATGCCCTGGTTCATCAGCCTCCGGAACGGTTCCGCGAACGGCACCCAGCCGGCATCGTGCAGGACCTTCGTCCAGAACCGGGCATAGAGCAAATGCATCACCGCGTGTTCGGCGCCGCCCACGTATAGATCGACCGGCAGCCAGTATGCCGCCAGGTCCTTGTCGAACGGGGCTGTGTCCAGATGAGGGCTGACGAACCTCAGGAAATACCAGCTCGAACAGGCGAACCCGCCCATCGTGTCGGTCTCGCGCTTCGCGGGGCCGCCGCACTTGGGGCACGTCACGTTCACCCATTCGGGAATGTTCGCCAGCGGGCTCTCGCCGCTGCCGGAGGGGATGTAATTGTCGACATCGGGAAGCTCCACGGGAAGCTGGTCCTCAGGTACGGCCACCTCTCCGCACTTGGAGCAGTGAACGATCGGGATCGGCGCGCCCCAATATCGCTGGCGACTGATCAGCCAGTCCCGCAGCTTATAGTTGACCGCTGCCTTGCCCCGGCCCGTTTCCTCCAGCCACCCGATAACCTTCTTCTTCGCCACCTTGCCCGGCGTGCAGGAGAACTCGCCGGAGTTGATCATGCGGCCGTATTCGACATGACAGAGCATGTCGCGATACCACGGCTCGCGCGCGAGGACCTGCATCACCGTCTGCGCGTTGCCCAGTGAAGGCGCGCGGTGGCGAAGCTGGTTCATGATGTCCGCCTCGGCCTCCAGGGAATCGAACGGAATCACGCCTCGGTTGGCGAATATGAACACCCACACATTGCCGACCACCTCGATCCACGCATCGACATTCTTGAGATAACCCCGGGCAACCTGAATGTAACTATCGGCCTGCTTGTCGCCGTGCAAGGTGATCCAGAAGAAGCCCTCATTGCGCTCGTAAGGGATTCCGACTCGTTCAAGCTCCTCCGCAAACCCGTGCTCGACATTATCCTCGAACACGCGGCTCTTGGCGATGCCGTCGTTGCGTTCGATGACGGCAATGATCGGGATGCCGAACTTGAGGGCGAACTCGAAGTCGCGTTCGTCGTGCGCGGGCACCGCCATGATCGCGCCGGTTCCGTAGCCCATCATCACGTAGTCGGCTATCCAGATAGGAATGCGCCGCCTGCTGACCGGGTTGATGGCAAACGCGCCGACAAAGACCCCCGTTTTCTCTTTTTCGGTGGACTGCCGCTCGATGGCGCTCTCGTGTTGGGCCATCTTGCGGTAGTTCTCGACTTCCTCACGGCAATCATCGGTGGTCAGCTTGTCGACCAGCGGGTGCTCGGGGGCCAGGACCATGAACGTCGCGCCCCAGAGGGTATCCGGGCGGGTGGTGTAGATAATGATCGGGTCGCCCTGTTCGCTTTCGAATCGAACCTCCGCGCCCTCGCTGCGACCTATCCAGTTGCGCTGCATCAGCTTGATCGACTCGGGCCAGTCGATGGTGTCCAGATCGTCGATGAGCCTGTCGGCGTATTCGGTGATCTTGAAGAACCACTGCGGGAGGTCTGTCTTTTCGATGAACGAGTCACATCGCCAGCAGCGGCCGTCCTTGACTTCTTCGTTTGCAAGGACCGTGGCGCACGATGGGCACCAGTTGGCCGGGGCCATCGAGCGGTATGCCAGCCCGCGCTTATAGAGCAGCAGGAATATCCACTGGGTCCATTTGTAGTAGTCCGGCGAGCTGGAGTTGATCTCGCGGGACCAGTCATAGCTGATGCCGATCAGGTCCATCTGCCGCTTGTAGGTGGCCATGTATTCGGGCACGGTTTTTTTCGGATGGCTCTGCTGCTTGATGGCCTCGTTCTCGGCGGGCAGGCCGAATGCGTCCCATCCCGTCGGGTGCAGGACGTTGAAGCCCTTCATGCGCTTATGGCGGCAGGCGACATCGGTGGGGATATAGTTTCGGCAGTGACCGACCGACAGCCCGGCCCCGCTGGGGTAAGGGAAGAAATCCAGACCATAGAACTTGGGCTTATCGGTGGAGTCCTCGACCTTGAAAAGCCCCGCCTCCTTCCACCTCTGCTGCCATTTTCTCTCTATGCTTCGAAAGTCGTATTTGCGATCGGCCATTGCGCTCACCACCCCTCGGTAAAACAGCGAACGGAACCCTGCGGAGTTCCGTTGGACGTGTCCTGGTAATGTGTGTAACCACTTGATTATAGGCTTGCTGGAGAGGGGAAGTCAAGCCAATGGCGGCAGGCAGGCTCTTGAATGGCGAAAGCGCGAGATGTGCGAAAACGTGAAAGGGGAAGAGCGTGTGTTGTTTCGGCTCAAGGGTGAGCCGAAACAACGGAAATGGGCGGGGAGAAGCACCCCCCGCCCATATACCTGTCTATGAGGATTTCAGTGGGTTAGCGCCGTCGGCGCAGCCAGGCACAACCGATTCCCCCAACTCCGGCGAGCAGAGTAAGGATACCCGAGGGCTCAGGCACACACCAAGTCTCAGCCTCGAACCATAACAGCGCATTTCCCTGCTTCTGAAGAACCGGAAAGAGGTCGATGATCTCGCTGTCCGGATTTGGCCGGATCGTCCAGATCTGATACATGTGCCGAGTCCCAGCAATGGAGACGTCAACGGACCGAGCATCGGAGGTGACTGCATAGCCCGGAGCGGAAAGAACCGGCCAAGGGTCTGTTCCCGGGTTCCAGGTGGAATTGTTCGCGGTGACGAAATGCAGCCAAACCTTCTTCAATTCGCGTTGAACGTGCTCGTTGTTGAGAAACAAGTGGCCATCTTCAAAGCTGTGGCCCGTGCCTCTTACACCCGTTTGCTCCCATACGCTGCCATTGAGCACGTAACTGACATAGTTCTGTCCGGGCGTGCCGAACGGTTTGTCGAGTGGGCCGCTCCCGATTTCTTGAGCGGCCGCCTGGTACGCGGCGATCGCGACCAGGAAGATTACCAGAATTACGATTTTTTTCATTGCACTTTCTCCTCTACTCCCGGCTTTGCGCCTTGTGTGTTGCGGTGATCGACCCCCGTTGCGGTGCGCAGGGGGCCCGTGCACCTGGTGGTTTTGGCAACCACCAGCCGGAGTATACGGTACGATTGGCCCGCTGTCAAGGGGATTAGTAACTTTTTTTTTCAGGTTCTCGGGAAGACTGAACTCTCTCGATACTGCCTAAAGCTTTCGCCTTTTGCCCTTTGCGTTGTGTTGGGACACCGTTGAACCCAAACGAGTCGAACGAGGCAAAGGACAGTCTCGGCAGCCTGATCAAGGAAATCGCCGCGAAGCACGAGCCTGTCCATATCAGCGGAACCGACGGAGCGGCGGTCCTGCTTAACGAAGATGACTGGAATGCCGTCCAGGAGACCCTGCATCTCGTATCCCTCCCCGGCATGCGCGAGTCGATTATGGAGGGCTTGCGCTTGATAGTTGGGGATTTGTAAGCCCCGACTCTTCTCTGGGGGTCTGTGACCGGCGAAAGCGACCGGCCGCATGCAAACGGGGCTGCAAACGCAGAAAGAAGCTGCGGGGATTACAAATCCCGGCCCATCGGGGATTGTTCCTCTACACCCTGCGGCGTCGGGCAACCGCGCCAAGCAGCGGGAGCCCGCCGGTCAAAGCCAGCAGCATGCTGTTGGCTTCGGGAACCGGCACCTGGTTGTAAGTGACGTCGTCCATCAGATACCACGCAGGCCCTGACTGCCCTACAAGGCTCCGCTCGACGTAAATCCGCGTCGACCCGGCAAAACCGGCGCCAAGCCATTTAGGCGTGCTCTCGAGGGTCATCCAATCGCTGTGGTTTCCCAGGTCGTCGCGAAACCGGACGTCCGGCGGAGTGTTGGCGCCAGCCTGGCCTAACCATGCGCCCTCGAAGTTCACCGGGGTAGAAAACTCGAACCAGAGGTTGTCCGGCCCATACCAATTCACAGCGCACATGGGCAGGGAATGAGGAACCCCGTCGGGAGGAGTCACGTACCACTGGCCCTCGGGCGTACCCCAGAAGCCGGTATTGCCGCCATTTGACTGATCACTGGAGGTCCCCCATGTGATCCCCGCGTAACCCGTGCCCGTCAGGTCCGTATTCCACGTCAGGTCGTCGAAATTGACGACAGACGCTCCGGCCGAGCATGCAAAGGCCAGCACGGTCGCAGCCACCAACATAAGAAGAATGAATCTCTCCATTGTTACCTCCCCGCTGCTTCCCTGCAACTAATGCACTCAAGTGATACGAGCACCCTCAGTGTATCCTCATTATGTTCCCTTGTCAATGGGTGGAGGGCGATTTAATGTTGACTTTTTCTAATTCTCCTGCACGGGTTGCTTCTCGATACTGACCAAGCCTGTCGCGTTTCGTCGTTTCGCTTGATAGTCGGGGAGGCGAACGAGCTAAGCAGCCACGACAATCGGCCGCGCCTTGGTAGTCGGCTCGCGCATATTCGCCTCCGTCTCTTCCAGAGTGGCGCCGGTGGTTACGCAGCCCGGAAGGTCAGGCACGTACGCGGAGTAGTTGCCGGCGGCTTGTTCGTAGATGACTGTGTATTCTTTCATGTTGACAGTCCCCGTTTTTCGCGATTCACACCTTCACCCCACCCAAATACTCATCCACCGGCAGACACTCCGGCTTATCGCCACGCTGCTTCGAGCGCAGAGCCTGGAGGAGGGCCTTGGCGGTGTCGAGGGACGTGATGCACGGGATCGAGCGTTGGACGCTGGCTTTGCGGATGACGGCGGCCTCCTGCTCGATCTTCTTGTCCTTGGACGCGGTGTTGATCAGCAGATCGACCTTGCTGCCCACGATGAGCTGCATCATGTTGAGCGAGTCCGGGTCGTTGATCTTGCCGACCTCGATGGTGGCGACGCCCCTCGATGCCAGATAGCGCGACGTGCCCTCGGTGGCGTAGACCTCGTAGCCGAGATCGACGAACTCGCGGATGATCGGCACGGCTTCTTCTTTATCCTGGTCGGCGATGGTGGCGATCATCTTGCCGCCGACCGGCACGTCCAGATTGCACGCGACCATAGCTTTATAGAGAGCGCGGGAGAAGTCATTGTCGATCCCCATTATCTCGCCGGTGGATTTCATCTCCGGGCCGAGGTTGACATCGACCTCCGTAAGCTTCTGGAAGCTGAACACGGGCGCTTTCACGGCAATGCTCGGCTGCTCCCGATAAAGGCCGGAGGAGTAGCCCTGCTCCTTGAGGCTCTTGCCGAGGATGACGTTTGTCGCCACCTGGACCATCGGCACGCCGGTGATCTTGGAAAGATACGGCACTGTCCGGCTGGCGCGCGGGTTGACTTCGATCACCTGGACCTCGTCATCGTCGATCACGAACTGGATGTTCATCAGCCCGCACACTTCCAGCGCTTTCGCGAGCTTGATCGCGTGCGAGATGATCTGGTCGATAATGTCGGGCGACAGGGTCTGCGGCGGGCAGACGGCCATGCTGTCGCCCGAGTGGACACCCGCCCGCTCGATGTGTTCCATTATGCCGGGGATGAGGCAGTCGACGCCATCGGCGATCACATCCACCTCGACTTCCTTGCCCAGGACATATTTGTCGACGAGGATCGGGGCCTCGGGGTCGGGGCTGACCTCGATCGCGTGCTTCATATACTGCCGCAGTTCGGGCTCGGTGTAAACGATCTCCATCGCGCGGCCCCCCAGCACGTAGCTCGGGCGCACGAGGACCGGGTAGCCGATCTCCTTCGCGACCCCCACCGCGGCCTCGACTCCGTGGACCGCGCGGCCCGCCGGCTTGGGGATGCCAAGCTCGCCCAGGATTCGCTCGAACTGGTCGCGGTCCTCCGCGAGGTCGATGGACTTGAAATCCGAGCCGAAGATCGGTATGCCCATCGCGTTCAAGGGCTTGGCAAGGTTGATCGCGGTCTGGCCGCCGAACTGGAGAATAACCCCGTCCGGCTGCTCGTATTCGACAATGTTCATCACGTCCTCGACCGTGAGCGGCTCGAAGTAGAGCCTGTCGGAGGTGTCGAAGTCGGTGGAGACCGTCTCGGGGTTGTTGTTGATGATGATCGACTCGTAGCCCGCCTCGCGCAGTGCCCAGGCGGAGTGGACGCTGCAGTAGTCGAACTCGACACCCTGGCCGATTCGGATCGGACCGGAGCCTATGACGATGGCTTTTCGTTTTCCCGCGTTGTTGGGGCCGGATTTCAAATCCGGCCCCAACATCTGTGAATCGACCCTCACCCCCGACCCCTCTCCCTGTCCAGGGCGAGGGGAGACATAGCCGAGACTGCACCCTGTTTCATCTTCCCGCTCGTGGCAGGAATAGAAGTAGGGGGTTTCGGCCTCGAACTCGGCGGCGCAG
>Ga0209777_10006451_pt1 | contig 13203 bp, 11 predicted proteins | sample FrelakmetHBP12HB_FD_187147 | JGI IMG/M metagenome (GOLD analysis project Ga0209777, IMG submission 187147) | Freshwater lake sediment microbial communities from the University of Notre Dame, USA, for methane emissions studies -HBP12 HB (SPAdes)... | ecosystem: Environmental > Aquatic >...
CAGCTGGCTCAAGGTGCTGGAGCTTGAACCTGGCGCCCACACGATCATCGTCAGGGCCTGGGACCTGGTCGGGAACAATGTGACCGCAAGGGTGAACTTCTCGGTCCTTTTAGGGCCAACGGATACCCGCAGCCCGACCCTTCTTATAACATGGCCCAAGGCGGGCGTGAACCTTACCGAGGGCCAGATAACCTTCTTTGGCACAGCCTCGGATGATGTGAGCGTCAAATCGGTCGAATGGAGCACGGATGGCAACACCTGGTATCCATGCAATGGGACCTTATACTGGAACGTGACCGTGCCTATCGGCAAGGGCTACCACATCTATTATTTCAGGGTCACGGATGGTACCGGAAAGACCAATGTGAGCTCGATATCCTTCACGGTAACTGCCAAGGAGAAGATCGGCCCTGGGACCAACGCTAATCCCTACCTGATGTGGCTGGTCATCGTTCTTTTGCTCGCTATCGTACTGGTCGCCCTTTACGCTATCTTCATGGCGCGCAGGGACCGGAAGGCTATTGAAGAGGAGGAGCGCATCGAAAGGAAAGGCGCGGCCGCCTATGATGACGAGGATGATGAAGAAGAGATAGACGGCTCAGAGGAATGAAAAAGAAAGGCCCGAGGCAGAGGTCTCCTCTGCCTCAGACTATGATGTGGTTCATTTTCGACTTGTTTTGTTTCTTTGGCTCCTTTTCGAAGGACGTCTCCGTCGTGACGATCGCTGAATCTGTTCCCTTGGCCGTCATGAGCATCGTCCGAAGGACCCTCTGGACATAGACCGGGTCGAAGAAGGCCTTCGCGACCGGGCTTCCCCTGCCTTTTCTGATCCAGCCCCGGACCTTCTCCTTCTGAACCCCCAAGAACAAAGCGATGGCCGAGTAGGTCCATCCAATCCCGTTGAGGGCCTTGGCAAGGTGGTAATTGATGTGCTGTTTAGTGAGCATTAGGACGAGCTCGTGGAACTTATCTTCAAGGAAAGCCTCGTCCACAAGCCTCGTGTCGTGGTTGCGCGGCCTGCGCTCCTGCTTTATCCACGAAGCCACCGTCCGTTCGGGGATCTGGGTCTGTCCAGAAAGGTCCCGAAGCATCCAGCTGATGTTGCGGGCGCCGATGCCCCGGACCCGGCCGCCCTCGAGGGCCTTGTGGGATTCCTCGTTTATTCTCAGGGTGAGGAAGTAGTCGAGGTTCCCGGAGGTTATTTCCCGCTTTATCCTTCCGAGCACTGCATCGAGCTTGCTGTTGATCAGTTCGGTATCAACAAAGCCGTTCTTTATCGACGCAGGGGTGTTGCCGTTCCTCCAGTTGATGACGGTGCTTACCGGTATATCGAGAGCCTTCGAAATGTAGGAGCTGCTCAGTTTATAGTCAAAAAGGGCCCGTGCGACGTGGTAATCCAGGTCCTTGAAGGTCGTGACGCGGCGTATCTTCCAGAGCCTTGTCCTGACAAGGTCCTTGTTGAAATCCTTTCTTGCAAGATGATGTCTCTCCCCCATTTTCTTCCAACTTTGGACCATCCCTCGGCTTCGCAGTAAGTGTTTGGAAGTGTACATTGCCCCAAAACCATACTGATCTAGGGCCAGGGCGACCCGGAAGTCGATGGTCAGTTGGTCCGGCTCAGAACTTGCCCTGTGGCCTAAATCGAAGGAATTTATTCCCTCATCGAGCTCCTCGGACCCAAAGTTAAGTTCTCTAGAGACATTAGCTTCACTTTCTATATTGTGATTTGCGCTCTTCATCTTCATCACCAGCTTATTATTTTTATTTGTAATGATTCCAATATATATTCTGTTCGGAGTTGTCACTATCTCTTTCATTGTCATTTTCACGGCTTGGACGAGGCTTCCCTTCCTTGAGGTCCTCGGCCTGCCTGTCTTTTTTTCTCAGTTCCTCATCATCAGGACCGGACAGTCCGCCATCCTGACGACCTTCTCTGCGACCCCGCCCATGAGGGATTTCATGATGCCCCTTCGCCCATGGGGCGCCATCACAATGAGATCGATGCCATTCTTTTTCTGGAACTTCACGATCTCATCGACGGGATTTCCAGTCTTGATGTCCTGGGTTATTTCCACATCTTTTATTGACCCGGACGCTTCGATTATCTGGCCTAGTCTTTTCTTGGATTGTTTAATGCTGCCTTTGAAGACCTCTGACACGGTCTCGTTATCGAGGCAGTAATCGATGGCGCACTGTTGTATCTCGTCATCGACGACATGTAACAGATAGATCTTCGAGCCAAAGGTCCTGGCAAGGTCCACCGCCTTACCCAAGGCCATGTCTGAGGCCTTCGAGAAGTCGGTCGGGACGAGCAATCTTTTTGGTTGGAACATCATTTTTTTCCTCCTATCTTCTTTCAGAGATGATATCGATGATGACAGGCCGGGGGGTGAAGGGTAGGAAATTGAGATACGCTATCACTTGGGGTGTGACCCCCCGGCCTTTGTGAGCGTCATACGCTTTTTGTCTTACCTCCAAGTTTTTCTTAGACATTAATAACCTTTTTTTTCTCATTTTCAGGTCCAAGGGAGCTCCAAGGTCGTGTTCACCACGCTCTATAGAAGACATTGCCGAGGGGATATTAAGGGAAATTTCAGGATATTGTGCTAAAGTCCTATCCTTAGCTCACAAATCATGTGCAAATCTGGTGCAATTCCAATTTAACGGAGTGTTCACCCATGCCCAACCCAACTGCGTAAAGTGGCCCTTAGGTGCATGTTAAGGACCCTTTGACCTAAGATGAAAAATAACTATTCTCTGCTTAATTTAAACGGAGGCCTATTCTCTTGACCGTCTTTAATTCACTAGATTCGAAGCTCTTGAATGAGAATGCGACCCCCTTTTATTCAAAGAGCCACAAAGTTATAATAAGTTCGAAAAGGCTCATCCTTCAATAGAGCAAAAAGGATCAATTTTACTCAACTGAACGAGCGTGACAACATGGAAGGCGAGAGGATATCCCATCATGAATCCGTTCGCAAGGCCTATGAGCGGATAAAAAAGGACGGTATGACGAACATCTGGGACCGGTACGAGGCCCAGGGTATGGGGGGCAATCCGGACCAGCGGTGCCCCTTCTGCTTGGCAGGCGCTAGATGCGACCTTTGCTCAAATGGCCCTTGTAGGGCCGACGCCGCAAAGGACAAGCGTGGCGTCTGTGGCATCAAGGCCGATGGTATGGCCATGAGGATGATGTTGCTGAGGAACGTAATGGGAACATCCACCTACCATTATCATACCGAACAGACGATAAAGACCCTCCGGGCCACAGCTCAGGGCAAGACCCCTTTCGGGATAAAGGAGCCAAAGAAGCTGCGAGAGTTCGCCAAGCGGCTCGGTGTCAAGGCCAAGCGCAACATCAATGACCAGGCCCTGGCGCTTTGTGATTTTGTACAGGACGACTTCCATCTTGTCCATGGCCAGCCTAGCAAGATCGTCGAGGCCCTGGCGCCTCCGGAGCGCAAGGAGCTTTGGAAGAAGCTGGGCATCTTCCCGGGCGGCATCTATTCCGAGATGCTCAACTGCACGAGCTCTTGCCTGACCAATGTCGACGGTTATTATGCTAGTCTTGCCTTTAAAGCCATGAGGATGGGTATCGCGACAACCTATCAGACACAAATAGTCACGGAATATTGCCAAGATATCCTCTTCGGCATTCCCCGGCCTCATAAGATGAAGGTCGACCTTGGCGTACTGGACCCCGATTACGTCAACGTCCTTCCCAACGGCCATGAGCCTTTCTTGGGCTTTGCGATGGTGGACCTTGCAAGGAACCCCGAATGGCAGGACACGGCCAAGGCCATCGGCGCAAAGGGCATCCGGATAATCGCAAACATAGAGACCGGCCAGGAGATGCTCCAGCGCTGGGAGATGGACGAGGTCTTCTACGGGTACACTGGCAACTGGATAATGCAAGAGGCCATCATGGCCTCCGGTTGTGTCGACCTATGGGCCTGCGATATGAACTGTTCTATGCCCATCGACCCGCTGTATGCTGAGAAGTACAAGTTCAAGCTCGTGCCCCTGAGCGAACTTGTGGTCTTCGAAGGCATCAAGGACCGCGTGGACTACCAGCCCGAAAAGGCCAAAGAACAAGCTGCTATTTTACTCCAGATGGCCGTGGATAACTTTAAAGTCAGGAAAGCTGCAAAGGTCGAGCCTCTCAGGGGCCTTCCAATGAATGAGGCCATCGTGGGTTTCTCCCCTGAGAGCATCGTAAAGGCCTTAGGCGGTACTCTTGAACCGCTGCTTGACGCCATCAAAAAAGGGACGATCAAAGGCATCGTCGGCATGGTATCTTGCACAACCTTGCGGGACCACGGACAGGACGTCCACACTATCAATATCGTCAAGGAGCTCATCAAGCGGGACATCATGGTTCTCTCCATGGGCTGCGGCAATGCCGCCATGCAGGTCGGAGGGCTCTGCTCCCTCGACGCCAAGAAATACGCAGGTCCTGGCCTGAAGTCTCTATGCGAGGCCATAAAGGTCCCGCCGGTCCTAAGCTTCGGGACTTGTACGGATACAGGGCGCTTTGCAGACCTGGGATATGCGATATCCAAGGCCCTTGGTGATGTCCCTCTCAAGGACCTGCCTATTGCAGCAGCGGCACCCCAATACATGGAACAGAAGGCCACCATCGATGCGATAATCGCCCTGGCAATGGGGCTTTACACCTATGTGAACCCGATTCCAACTGTTACTGGAGGCCCTGAGCTCGTCAAGCTCCTCACGCACGACCTAAAGGATATTACTGGGGGCCTTCTAAGCGTTGAGCCGGACCCTGTCAAGGCGGTCGACGGCATCATGGCGCACATCATGGCGAACAGGAAAAAGCTGGGCATCTAGAAAAGGTGCCCAGTACTATTGATATTTTCATTCTGCTTTTCTTTTTTCTAGGACCGGATCCACATGGATGTGACAATATCTTATCCTGAACTTCTTGCAGATCCTATCTTCCAATTCGTCGGTGATATCATCGGCCTCTCTTACAGTCATGTCACCATCGACCGTGATATGCATGTTCAGTTGAATGTCATCGGGTCCAACATACTGGGCCCGAAGGCCGTAGACACCACGGACGCCCTCGACCGATAATGCCACTTTCCTAACCGCCTTGAAAAAGACCTTGGGTGGGGCCTTTCCCATCAGCAGGTCCGCGTTCTCTTTGAAAAGCTCGGCCCCAGTTATTATTAGAATGACAGCTATAAAAATAGAAACTATTGCGTCGGCCACGATGTAACCATTTTGCACGAAGAACAGGCCTATCAAAGAAGCAGTGAAGGCCACTTCCATCTCGAGCAAGGCGACCATCTGCGCCTTGGCAGCAGCACCCCTTCTCTTCTCGAGCGCAAGGCTCACTAGCGGTACAAGATAGATGATCAATGCTATGACCGTGATCGCATAAGCGATCTCAAGGTTGTGCAGCTCGACGGGCCTGCCATTGAGAAAGGCAGGTATGGCCTCGCGGAACATCTCGATGCCCAGTAGGAAGATAAGGACCGAGGCTGTGATGAAGGACGCGACGTTCTGAGCACGGCCGTGGCCGAACATGTGGTTTTCGTCATCCGGTCGCTGCGAGATGTAGATGGAGGCCAAAAGGAAGGCCGAAATGAACACATCGCTGAGAGTGTCAAAACCGCCTGCGAGTAGTATGAGCACATGGGTGAACAGGTAACCGCCTATCTGAAGGAGGACCAAGGCTATCGAGCCGAACAAGGCGATCTTGATGCCTCTGATCTCCGTGGTCTCGTTCGACATTTTTATCCTTATTGCATGAATAAGATGGTGGTATTAAAAATCTTTCAAGTCAAGATGCATCGCTAACGCTAATAACAAGAATATAAAAATCGATAAAAGGGAAAATTAGAGAAAGAATAGGGACCAAGGCTTAAATTATCGCCTTAGAACCTGCCGCCGCCGACGCGACCGCCCGTTGCCGGGGGCCTTGCGACGTCGCACTTGATGGGCCTGCCCTTGAGCTCCTTTCCGTTGAGCTTGGATATGGCGTTCTTGCCCTCTTCATCGTTTGTCATTTCGACGAAGCCAAAGCCCTTGGATCTGCCCGTGTACCGGTCCATTATTATTTTCACACTAGCAACGGTTCCGAATTCTCCGAAAGCTTGCTTGAGGTCTTCTTCAGTCAGCTCATACGATAGATTCCCAACATAGATGTTCATTCGTACCTTCTCTCCTTTTTGACGTTCCATGGATCGATTTAGGTCCAGGCAGGGGTCGAGCGCAGTCACAGAGTCACTGTTACCCTTACCCTGTCGTCCCCCTTACATAGAGGAACTTGTATATAAACTCGACAGGGCCTGAATCGAAGCCAAAATCATACGTTGTCGCCGGAGAACATGTCTTTTAACTTGGATGCAAAGGTCTCAGGCTCTGCATTGAAAAAGGACATTATCAGGGAGCTGTTGGCATTTGCCATCGAATAAGTATAGGTATTGAAGTTCTCTCTGGCCACGTATTCTAGGAAGGCAAGCCTTCGGGGCTTTTTCCATCCTTTGTAATGCCTGAGGGCGTTGCACTCATAGTTGCGCAGGCAGTCCCCGGTGCGCAGGTCCTCCCCGTCGTTCTTTTTAGGATGGAGCGGGCATCCGACAGTTCCGTCCTCGAAATCGATGACTGCCTTGCACACGCCGGCCTCTGTGACGCCTATGGTCGTCTCCGCGAAGGCCGTTTTAGAGGTGTACATCTTCTTGAAGCGCCAGGTGTTCGTGGCTATCTGTTTCTTGAGCTTGTCCTCTGAAGCGTAATCATAGCCGCAGCATCCAAAACAGCTCAGATGCAGTTGAGGGAGTTGGCAGATAGCATCGGGGACATCCCCTTTCCACAAGCGGGGAGCACTTTGCTTTTTCTTGTCCGGGCTCATAGGAAAGGTCCTACTTTTTTGTTTCTTTCGCAGCAGGTTTGACCTCAGGTTTCTCCTCGGCCCTTTCGACATCTACTAGAAGCTGACCTATGTCCACCTTGTCATCTACCTTGAAGTTGACTGCCTTTATTTTGCCTGCATAGGGTGCCTTGACCTTGTGTTCCATCTTCATGGCCTCTATTATCAGCAGCTCCTGGCCTTTCGTGATGACGTCGCCATTTTTCACTAGGATCTTGACGACCTTGCCCGAGATGGGTGAGTTGAGGGTCCCTTCCGCTTCGTCCTTTGAAGCAGGTTGAGGCGCCCCAGCCTTGTGCTCAATTAGCCTGTAGACCATCCCGTCCATGAAGACATTGACTACCTCTTTGTCCTTAGAAACGACTGACTTGTGCACCCTGTTGCCGATGGAGAATTTAAGGAAGCCAGCGTTGAAGACGAGGACCTCGGTGGGGATCTCCTCCCCGTCGATCTCGACCTTGAAGATGTTCTTGTCCTCCTTGACGGTGATGTGATAGACCTTCCCGCCGTACTCGTAATCAAAGTCCATGCATCACACCTCCCGGCTCACGTGCCGATCCTCCATTTTCCGCCCTGCACCCAGGGCGAGTTCTGGTCCGCCGCGATGGTGACGGTCTTAAGCCCAGTGGTTGCGGCCCGTGCCATAAGTTCGTCGAAGATGCCGGCCGCGACCAGGACCTCCAGAGGCGGCCTGTCCTTGGAGGGAGCATATTCCTTGAGGTGCTCCTCGATGAAGTGGGTCGTGATGTCGCCGCGCTTGAAGGCCTCGTGCTCGAGGACCTTCTTGAGGAAATCGATGTTCGTCGTGACACCCATCGTCACATAGTTCGACAGGGCCCAAAGCATTTTTTGGATGGCGTCATTGCGGGTCTCGGCGTGCACGATGAGCTTTCCCAGCATAGGGTCGTAATAGTGTGTTATCTGGTAGCCCGTGCACACGCCGACATCGTGCCTGACATTGACGCCGTGGGGCGGGGTGAACTCGGTAAGCGTCCCGGTACATGGAAGGAAATTGCGCTCCGGGTCCTCGGCATAGATCCTGCACTCGAGGGCATGGCCACGCTGGAAGACATCCTGCTGCTGGATGGTCAGAAGCTCTCCCGCCGCGATCCTGAGCTGCCATTTGACGATATCGATGCCGGTCGTGAGCTCCGTTATTGGGTGCTCGACCTGGAGCCTCGTGTTCATTTCGAGGAAGAAGAACTGGCCGTTGGAGAACATGAACTCGACGGTGCCCGCGTTGGTATAGCCCGCGGCCTTCGCCGCAGCCACGGCCGCCTCGCCCATCCTCTTTCGCAGCTCTGGCGTCAGGGCCGTCGAAGGCGTCTCTTCGATGACCTTTTGGTGCCTGCGCTGTATGGAGCACTCCCTTTCGCAAAGGTGGATGACATGATCGTGCTCGTCGGCCAGGATCTGGATCTCGATGTGCCTGGGCGCGTCGAGGTATTTTTCCAAAAGAAGCGTCCCATCGCCGAAGGCAGATAAAGATTCGCGCTGGGCGCCTTCGAGGGCATCGCGGAGCTCGGCCTTTTTACGGACGACCCGCATGCCCTTTCCACCACCACCGCAAGATGCCTTTACCATGAGCGGGAAACCGATTCGTATTCCTTTTCCCAGGAGCTGGTCTAAGGTCGCGGGCTTGTTGGAGAAGAACCCTGGTATGACCGGGACCCCGGCCGCTTCCATCATGATCTTGGATTCGATCTTGGAACCCATCTTCTTAATGACCTCGGACCTGGGCCCGATGAACTTGATCTTGTTCTTCTCGCATTCAGCGGCGAAGTTCGGGTTCTCAGAGAGGAAACCATAACCCGGGTGGATGGCCTCCGCGCCTGTCTCGATGGCCACCTGCATGATCTTTTCGATGTTGAGGTAGCTGTTCTTGGGCGTCGGGTCTCCTAGTGGGTGGGCCTCATCGGCGAGCTGAACGTGAGGCGCTTTCGCGTCGACATCACTGTAGACAGCGACCGTCTTGATGCCCATCTCCTGGCAGGCCTTGATGACCCTGCAGGCTATCTCGCCTCTGTTGGCGATGAGGACCTTCTTGAACATCTGAACCTCTCCAACATACTACCGAAGGATTATTTCTGCTCCTTGGACTTGTCCTTGATGGCCCAGCTAGCGTCGCGCTTACCAAGGAAGGCGGCGATGCCCTCGTGGCCTTCATCGGAAACTCTCAGGTTCGCGATGAGCTCGGCTGTGTATTTGCGAAGGTCCTTGGGGTCTACGTGTGGGACCTTCCGGACCAGCTTCTTTACCTCGGCCATTGCCATGGGCCCGGAGGTCAGGAGCAATTTTATCTTTGCTTCCACGACGGAGTCCAAGGCCTCGGGCGGTGCTACTGCGTTGACCAAGCCTATCTCCTTTGCCCTGTGGGCATCGAAGCGCTCTCCGGTGAGGAAGAGCTCCCTGGTTGGCCCGATGCCGATCTTTCGTATCACGTAAGGCGATATAACGGCTGGGACCAATCCTAGCTTGACCTCGGTGAAGGCGAACTTGGCGTCGAAGGACGCTATCGCGATGTCGCAGGCGGCCACAACGCCGCAGCCGCCGCCCATCGCGGGCCCGTTTATCCGGCCGATGACCGGCTTGGGACAGGTATCAATGAACTCGAGCATATCCACGAGGTGCTCGGCGTCCATGATGTTCTCTTCCTTATCATAGTCGGCGACCTTCTGCATCCAGTTGAGGTCGGCCCCGGCGCAGAAAGCCGTGCCGGCCCCGGTCAGGACCACAACTCGGACCTGGTCGTCGTCCTTGATGGCCTGGAACAAGTTGCAAAGTTCGATGATGACCTCGTCATTGAAGGCGTTCCTTATGTCGGGCCGGTTAAGGGTGACCCGGGCGACGCCGTTCTGGAGGTTGAACAAGATCCCGCTGTATTTTTTGTATTCGGTCTTCTTCGCCATACTAGAACACCTCTTGGAAGCCTCACATCCTGAAGACGCCGTAGGTCGACGGCGGGATGGGGGCGTTCAGCGACGCGGATATGCCAAGGGCCAGGACGATCCTCGTGTCGACAGGGTCGATTATCCCGTCGTCCCAGAGCCTGGCGCTGCTATAGTAGGGGCTGCCCTCTTTCTCGTACTTGTCGAGGATAGGTTTTTTCATCTTGTCCTCCTCCGCGTCGGACATGGCTATGCCCTTTCTGAACAGCTGGTCGCGCTTCACGGTAACAAGGACATTGGCGGCCTGCTCGCCGCCCATGACCGAGATCCTCGCGTTGGGCCACATCCACAGCTGGCGCGGCTGGTAGGCCCTGCCGCACATGCCGTAGTTCCCCGCTCCGAAGGAACCCCCGATGATGACCGTGAACTTTGGCACCTGGGCGCAGGTGACGGCCATGACCATCTTGGCCCCGTCCTTTGCGATGCCCCCTGCCTCGTACTCCCTTCCAACCATGAAGCCAGTGATGTTCTGCAGGAAGACCAAGGGTATTCGCCTTTGGGCCGCCATCTCGATGAAGTGGGTGCCCTTGAGGGCGCTCTCAGAGAAAAGTACGCCGTTGTTGGCAAGGATTCCGACCGGGTATCCCATGATGTGCGCAAAGCCTGTGACAAGGGTCGGTCCGTAGAGCTGCTTGAACTCGTGGAACTTGCTACCGTCGACGATGCGCGCGATTATTTCGCGGACCTCGAAAGGTTGCTTGGGGTCCCTTTGGATGATGCCGTAGATATCCTTAGGGTCGTAGGCCGGATCCTCGGACTTCTGGATGCCCGTCGGTGTCTTTGCGGACCTGTTGAGGTTCTCGACGATATTGCGGCAGATCCGGATCGCGTCCTTGTCGTTGACGGCATAGTGGTCCGTGACGCCCGACTTCCTGCAGTGGACGTCCGCGCCTCCGAGCTCCTCTTCCGTGACATCGATGCCGGTTGCGGCCTTGACCAGGGGCGGACCTCCCAGATAGATGGTGCCGGTCCCCTTGACTATGATGGTCTCGTCGGACATTGCTGGGACGTAGGCCCCGCCCGCCGTGCATCTTCCGAGCACGACGGCAATTTGCGGGATGCCGATGGAAGACATGCGCGCCTGGTTGTAGAAGATCCTACCAAAATGCTCGCGGTCTGGGAAGACCTCGTCTTGCAAGGGCAGGAAGGCTCCGCCGGAGTCCACGATGTAAATGCATGGAAGATGATTTTCCATTGCGATCTCTTGGGCCCTGATGTGCTTTTTCACCGTCATGGGATAGTAGGTTCCGCCCTTCACGGTCGCGTCGTTGGCGATAAGCATGTACTCGCGCCCATGAATGGTCCCGATACCGGTGACGATGCCTGCCGACGGGGCTTCGTTGTTGTACATATCGAAGGCCGCAAGAGGGTTGAGCTCCATGAAAGGCGTGTTGGGGTCCAAGAGGAGCTCTATGCGCTCCCTAGCCAGCATCTTGCCCCTGTCGTGATGGAGCTTTACCAGGTCGGGCCCGCCGCCGCCCATGATCATATTGATCTTGCCCTTGAGGTCGGCGACCATCCTCTGGTAGTGCTCAACGTTCTTTTTGAAATCCTCGGAATTCTTGTCAACCTTGGTCTCCAGGACTTCCATCAGACCACCCCGAATTCTTATATATATTAAGGACTTGTTGGATTGACCCATACCGCTACTATAATAAGAATTTTTTTGCTATAATACCCATACGACATATGCCGATGCGCTTATATGTACTATGTACAATATAACAAAAACGGCCAAAGAAATTGTTTTTAAGGGCTACACCATAAGGTCAAGTCCTGGAAACGGGGGTATCGTTCCATGAAATCGCCAATCGTCCGGGTCGATAAAAAGAGCGCGTGCTGGGTCATTATAAACAGGCCAGAGGTCAAGAACGCCCTGGATCTCGAGACGGCTAACGAACTTTCTAAGGCCCTTGATGAATGTGCCTCCGACGAAAGATGCAAGGTCGTCGTCCTCACGGGCGAGGGGGACTGCTTCTGCGCTGGCGGCGATGTGGCCGCGATGCATGCGGCAGAGAAAAAAGGCGAGCTGGGCCAATATCTACGCAGGATATCAAGGGCCATCAACCGGTCCATCCTGACCATGCGGACGATGCATGTCCCCGTGGTGGCGGCCGTTAACGGCTCTGCAATGGGCGCAGGCTTCAGTCTGATGCTTGGCGCGGACCTTAGGCTTGCAGTGGACACCGCAAAGTTCGCAATGTCCTTCCGCAACATCGGGCTTGCTCCGGGCTGCGGGACCTACCTTTTGCCAAGGATGATCGGCCAGGCCAGGGCCTCGCAACTGGTCTTGATGGGCCAGGTCATCGACGCAAAAGAGGCTTGGCGCCTCGGGATAATCAACGAGGCCGTAAAGCCCAAAGACCTTGTCAAGGTCACCGAGAACTACGTCCAGAACCTGACCTCGGGCCCGACCAAGGCCTTAGCGATGTCCAAAGACCTCCTGAACAAGTCCCTTGAAGGAGCGATGTCGGACCACTGCGAACGCGAGGCCGAGGCCATTGGAAGGGCGGGAGAGCACAGGGACGGCAAGGAAGGGATCCGGGCCTTCGTCGAAAAGCGCAAGCCCAAGTTCGTTTGATGTGACCGGAGGCATCTTTTTGAAATCGGTCGATGGGAAGTCTAGACGCCACAAGCTCTTGGGTAAAGTGGCGCTGGTCACGGGGGCTTCCCGCGGCATAGGCAAAGGAATAGCCCTTGCCTTGGCCTCAGAAGGATGTGATGTCGTTGTGAACTACAACGGCAGCAAGGACAAGGCCCTCGCAGTTGTGAAAGCGATCAAAGCGATGGGACGCAAGACCGTGGCCGTCCAGGCCGATGTCTCTGACGAGCAGCAGGTCGGGGCAATGCGGGTCCAGGTGCAAAAAGAGATGGGCCCCATCGATATTCTCGTCAACAATGCCGGCATCCACCAGCATCTAAAATTCTGGGAGCTCAGCAAGAAGGACTGGGACCGGGTCCTCGGTGTCGACCTGAGCGGGCCCTTCCTGGTCACAAAGGCCTTCGTTGAGGATATGAAGAAGAGGAAGGCCGGGCGGATAATCCATATATCCTCCGTGATAGGCCTTATCGGCACCGACCACGAGATCCATTATGCGGCCTCCAAGGCCGGAATTCTAGGCGTTACCAAATCCATGGCCTTGGAGCTTGCGCCCTACGGTATAACTGTCAATTGCATCGCCCCGGGATGGATAGATACCGATATGACCGCGGATTTCAAGGGCGAGCAGGCGGAGGCCCTATTGAAGAAGATACCCTTGCGTTCCGTCGGCAGACCTGAGGACATCGCAAAGGCCGTTGTCTTCCTGGCATCCAAAGACGCCAACTGGATGACCGGAGAGACGCTGCACGTCAATG
>Ga0209777_10006452_pt1 | contig 13202 bp, 8 predicted proteins | sample FrelakmetHBP12HB_FD_187147 | JGI IMG/M metagenome (GOLD analysis project Ga0209777, IMG submission 187147) | Freshwater lake sediment microbial communities from the University of Notre Dame, USA, for methane emissions studies -HBP12 HB (SPAdes)... | ecosystem: Environmental > Aquatic >...
TCCGATCTGGACGAGGTCGAGGCGATCAAGCTGGCCAACAAGATCGGCTACCCCGTGATCGTCAAGGCCGCAGCCGGCGGGGGTGGCCGAGGCATGCGGGCCGCGCACAATGACATCAGCCTGCGAACCGCCTTTGGGGCTGCCCGTGCAGAGGCCGAGGCGGCCTTCGGCAACGGCAGCGTGTATCTGGAAAAATACATCCTGGAGCCGCGTCACGTCGAGGTCCAGGTGGTCGCCGATTCCCAGGGCAATGCCCTCCATTTCTACGAGCGGGACTGCTCCATCCAACGGCGGCACCAGAAGATGATCGAGGAGTCCCCTTGTCCGGTCCTGGATGAGAAGGGCCGCGAGGCCCTGTGCCAATGCGCCCTGCGGATCATCAAGGAGGCCCACTACTCCAACGCAGCCACCGTCGAGTTCCTGCTCGACAAGGACAAGGCCTTCTACTTCATCGAGGTCAACACCCGGATACAGGTCGAGCACCCGGTCACCGAGATGGTCACGGGTACCGACCTGATCAAATGGCAGTTGAAGATCGCCGGAGGCCAGATGCTCGACCTCCGCCAGAAGGCCATCAAGCGGCGCGGCGTGGCCATCGAGTGCCGAGTCAACGCCGAGGACCCGGCCACCAACTTCACGCCCTGCCCCGGCAAGATCGAGCGGTTCCTCCCGCCCGGCGGTCCCGGTGTGCGTGTGGACACCCACCTCTGGCAGGGCGCTACCGTCAGCAGCCACTATGACTCCATGATCGCCAAGGTGATCGTGCATCAGCCCACGCGTGCGGAGGCGATCGCCACCATGCGACGGGCCCTCCAGGAATTCGTGATCTCGCCGATCAAGACCACGATCCCCGCCTGCCTGGAGATCCTCTCGCACAACCTCTACGTCAAGAACAAGGTGGACACCGGGTTCATTGACCGGAACTTCTAGAGTTGTCCAGCCGCGCAGCGGCTCGTGTGAGGAAGAAACGGCCTTGTTGTCACGTCCATCTTCGGTTCTGCCCGTAGAGGCTGTCGCCTATGGGCAGCGCCCTTCCCCATCGCCGGTCCCGCCCAGAGCGCACCCGGTCGTAGGTCCGCCAGGACCCTCCTCACTGCCTTCGAGGGAGGGCCCTGGCTATTTGACCGGAATCCCGTATGTCCCGGCCCGACAACGCGGCCGCCACGCAACGACGGCGTGACATCCGCGTTGCTTGGGCCTGCCGCCGACTGGTCTTCTTGCCTTGATCAAGAGGCGGGTCGAGGCGAAGGGCTGCCTCGCATGGAGACTGGGAAGGGGTCCGGCAAGGCGGATGCCAAACCCGCCGACGTCGGACAGGCCGCAGGGCTTGTGGACAGGTGAGGGGCCGACTGCGGGCAAGCGGGTTTGGCGGCCACGTTGCAGGACCCCGGCATCAGAGGACTTGCCTCTTGAGTGAGCGAGTCATCGCCCTCCTCGCCTGCTCGTGGGAGGGCGATGACGGAGTCGCGAAGGGGATGGTCGTCTGTCCGCGAGAGGAACGTGTTGTCGGCATGGCCGAGCGCCCAGGTACTATAGGTCGATGCCGTTGTTTGGCCGAGCGTCCTGGCACCGTCCTCGCCTCTGGCAGGAGCAGAAAAAGAGGCATTCATGTCTGAAAAGGATCTTGCATCCTCTGTACGTTGGGTCTAGCATAGATCAAGCGACCTGCATCCGGAATTGGCACTCAGGAAGAAGTACGGTTTGTCAGACTGACTCCTGGCAGAGGAAACGAAGGAGTTCCATATGGCAGCCAAGCGGAGAAGCCTCGGTGGCTTTACCCTCATCGAGCTTCTGGTGGTGATCGCGGTGATCGCGATTCTGGTGGCGGTCCTGCTGCCCAGCCTTGCGAGGGCCAGGGAGGCGGGAAGGCGTGCCGTGTGCATGGGCAATCTGCGGCAGCTTCAGATCGCCTGGCAGACCTATGCGGAGGATCACGGCGGGTGCATCGTTAACGGGCAGTCCTGGCGATTCACCGTGAGCTGGAACCCCGGGGACCCCTGGCTTACTGGGGCCGACCGCTACCCTGACCCACCAACCGAGGCCGACGCCGAGGCCGCGATGCGCAAGGGTGCACTGGCGAGCTATGTGGGCAATGTCCGCGTGTATCTCTGTCCTGCCCGCTACCGCCAGCCTCTGCGTTACCCATTGGGCGTAAGGGGATGGCAGTGGCTCAGCTCCTATGGCATTGTCGGCTCCATGAACGTCTGGCCCCCTGACGTGTGGGCCGACTCGGACCGCCGCATCCGCGCCTTGTGGAACATCGGCAGAACGGTGTTGTTCGTACGCAGGACCTCGGAACTGGCAGACCCGGGCCCTTCATCGAGGATGGTATTTCTGGATGAGGGGTATGGATGGGGTGAGGTGGGGACTGCATGGGGAAGCGGACTGGTGGGGGAACATGCAGGCGAGGGATCAGGATGGGGATCGGGATGGGGATGGGGGTGGTGGGTACCCCTACACCACAGCATGGGGACGTGCATGTCCTTTGCCGATGGTCACGCCGAATACTGGAAGTGGAAGGACCCCCGCACAATCTCATATGCGCAGGCGTGCCAGGACTACTGGCAGCACGGCGGAAACCCGCCGCCCGAACCAGACGACCCCAGGAATTCCGATTACATCCGATTCCACACAGCCGTCTGGGGCAAGCCGCCGCAGTGACCCGGCGAAGAGGGTAGAATGGGCTTCAACCCATGAGGATTGAGACGGCGACATATGGCCAGTGATCCAGTACGAACAACGAAGAATGAACAACGAATCGCCGGCTTCACCCTCATCGAGCTGCTGGTCGTGATTGCAGTGATCGCGGTGCTGGTGGCGATCCTACTGCCCAGTTTGGCGAGGGCCAGAGAGGCGGGCAGGCGGGCTGCATGCATGTCGAACCTCCGGCAGCTTCAGATTGCCTGGCAGGTTTACGCAGACGAACACAATGGCTCGATCGTCAATGGAATGGCCTGGTATTACTACTTCGATCCTAGGTCTGACAATCGCGGAAAGCCGTGGCTCATTGCGCGGGACGCCAGTGATGTTTATGCCCAGTCCCCCCGGACTTACACTGAGGCCGAAGCCCTGATGCGTACCGGTGCCCTGGCCCCCTATGTGGGCAATCTCCGCGTCTATCTATGTCCAAGCCGATATCGTCACATCGTGTACTGGCCGGCAGCCGAATGGCTCAGTTCATACAACGTAGTCGCCTCGATGAATGCCGAGCCGCCTGGCTCGACGAGGTCCGATTGGGACCGGGAGATCAGGGCCTCCTATGACGTTGGAAGGACCGTGCTATTTGTGAGGAACACCTCGGAGCTAATCGATCCAGGCCCTTCGTCCAGGATGGTCTTCCTGGATGAGGGAGCAAAATGGGATTACGGCCAGGTGTTTGCATGGGTGGATGGATGGTTATCGCGGTTCATCTGGAGGACGCCTCTGGCCACCAACCACTCCGATGGCACGTGTATGTCGTTTGCAGATGGTCACAGTGAATACTGGAAATGGAGGGACCCTATAACGATTGCGTGGGGACACTGGCGTGAGGAGTACGACCGAGTGAATCCAGTCGGTCCTGGCGACATACCGCCAGCGCCAGCCGATACTACTCGAGGCAACCCTGACTATGCCCGAGTCCATAAGGCAATCTGGGGCAAGGGACCGTAATGACTCCATCTAACCATTTAGCGATTTAACCATTTAACCATCCACCCGTACTCATTGCTCCAGGGCCGTCAGGTCCTGGTAGGTCTCCCGCCGCCGGATCACGCGGAAGTTGTCGCCATCCACCCATACCTCGGCCGCCCTGCGCCGTGCATTGTAGTTGCTGCTCATGGCAAAGCCGTAGGCCCCTGCCGTGAAGATGGCCAGCAGGTCCCCCCGATGGACGGGCGGCAGGGCCCGATCCTTGGCGAAGAAATCCGCGCTTTCGCAGATGGGACCGACCACGTCCACGACCTCCGTGCCTTCGAACAGGAGGTTCTTGCTGCGGCGCACGGGCACGAAGGCCTCGCCAACCTCCGCGGGCCAGATGAAGTGGAAGGCGTCGTACAGGGCTGGCCGGATCAGATCATTCATCCCCGCGTCCACGATCACGAATCTCTTGCTGCCGCCCTGCTTGGTATACAGGACCTGCGTCACCAGAATCCCGGCGTTGGCGCAGATGCTCTTGCCCGGCTCCAGGATCAGCTTGAGGTGTTTGTCTTTCAACAGAGGGACAATGCCCTGCGCATACTCATCGGCGGAGGGTACCGTCCCGGATTCGTAGTCCGCCCCATACCCGCCTCCGAGGTCCAGGGCCTCGATCACGAAGCCTTCCTTCCGAAGCCGGTCGATCAGAGCCAGGACCTTCTCCACGGCCTCGACGTAGGGGTCGATCTTCTTGCCCCCGCTGCCCAGGTGCACGTGCACGGCGCAGAGCCTGACCTTGGGATGATGCCCGTAGGCACGGAAGGCCGCCACCGCCCGTTCGATATCCACTCCAAACTTGGTCTCCCTCTTGCCCGTGGTGACAAAGGCATGGGTTTGGTAATCCACGTCCGGATTGACCCGCAGGGCCACCTTCGCGGGCCTGTGCTCCTGCTCGGCCAGCTCGATCAGGTTCTCCATCTCGGCCTCAGACTCGATGTTGAAGTACCCGATGCCGGCCTTCAGGGCCTCTTGGATCTCCTGATCGGTCTTGCCGACGCCGGCGTAGACCACCTTCTTGGGGTCCCCGCCCGCCTGGAGCACGCGAAAGAGCTCGCCGCCGCTGACCACGTCAAAACCACCGCCTGATTCGGCCAGGAACCTCAGGATGTGGACATTCGCACAGGCCTTGACCGAGTAGCAGACCGTGGTGTCGAGCTGCCGGTAGGCCTCCTGAATCCTGGATAGATGGTCGTGGAACGTGGCCTTGCTGTACACGTATGCCGGGCTGCCCACGGCCTCCACGATCCGCCGGATCTCCACGTCCTCGGCCAGGAGCCTGCCGTTTCTGTATCGAAAATGGTCCATAGGATCTCTCGAATGAGACCTCTGTCACGGGCGTGACGCGACCGTCGCGCCAGGCCCTATAGTATAGGGTCTCTATCACCAAAGACAAGACGCCTCCGCCCCCGGTACAGGGCCTGTCTGAGTTTTCGCCCTCCCGTGATCGCAGACTCAAGCAGCAGACAGAAGACAACGGCGGGTCCTAACCACCCAATCTGGAGAGTAAACCGGGAATGAGTCCGCAAAATCCAAGTCCTCAAAATCCTTGCATTGACGCGGAGGAAGCGGTAGTGTAACATTTGTGAAACGACAGGACGTCGACCTGTGAAAGAGAATTGATCTGAGTGGATATGGTGCTAACGCAAATCCTCCAACCCGGCTGCGTCAAGGTTCCTCTGCAGGGCAAGACCAAGACCGCCGTGATCAGCGAATTGATTGACCTGCTGGCCGCCCAGGGCGCGGTCACCGATACGAAGCTCGCGTGTGAGGCGGTCTTCAACCGCGAAAAAACCCGCAGCACGGGCATCGGATCCGGGATCGCCATCCCGCACGGCAAGTGCAAGGCCGTCAAGGAACTCGTCATGGCCGTGGGCATCGCAGACGAGCCCATAGACTTTGACAGTGTGGACGACAAGCCCGTCAAGATCGTGATCCTCCTGGTCTCTCCCCTCGATCAAACCGGCCCCCACATACAGGCATTGGCCCGCATCAGCCGGCTCATGCTCGATGAGCCGTTCAAGCAGGCCTTCGAGCGAGCCACTACCGTGGAACAGGCCTACGACCTGCTGAGCCGGAAAGAGAAGGAGTGATTCCTCGCCCGTTGCCCTACGACGGGCTCTCCCAGAGGATCAGGCCGGGCTCGTAGACGTTGACCAAGTCCGGATGATTGGGCAGTATCCGCAGGGCTACGCCGTGCTGACCGGTACGGTCGCACGCGATGGACCGCGAGAACCAGTGGCAGTTGTCCTGGCCATCCGGCTGCTCGTAGGTCATGGGCACCGCGCGGCCGTCCTTGATGTTCCCCCAGGTATCCATCAGGCCGTGGTACAACTCCACCGACACGTCGGCCGGTTGGAGTGCACCCAGCGCCACCCGGGCCCGAACCGCCAATTGGGAGCCCGCCTTGATCTGCGGCTGCTTGCCATCCAGCGGCCCGTTGGTCTCACCGTTCTCGATGGCCATCGTTACGTCCCGAATGGCCAGGCGGGACCAGCCTTGGCGTAACTGCGACTTCCATCGGGAGAAGGCCTTGGCCTGGGCCATCTCGTCTCTGGACAGATGCCGCCACCGGGCTGCAGCCGGATTGTAGAATCGCCGGGCGTATTCGGCCACCATGCGGTGGGTGTTAAACCTCGGGGCGATGAACCGGATGGCGTTCTTCATGCGCCGGACCCACGCCCCGGCCAGATTGTCCTGGGAGCGGGTGTAGAACAGCGGGATCACCTCGTTCTCCAGGACCTCGTAGATCGCCTGCGATTCGATCAGGTCCTGGTATTCAGGGTCCTGGTATATCTCGCCGGAGCCGACCGCCCAGCCGTCGTCCTGGGTATAACCTTCGCACCACCACCCGTCCAGGGTGCTCAGATTCAGCACGCCGTTGGCGGCCGCCTTCATGCCGCTGGTGCCGCTGGCCTCCATGGGGCGACGCGGATTGTTGAGCCACACGTCCACGCCCTGGACCAAGGCCCGGGCCACGTCGATGTCGTAGTCCTCGAGGAACACGATCCGGCGCCGGACCTGTTCCCCGGAGGCGAATCGCGCGATGTTGCGGATGATGTCCTTGCCTTCGTTGTCCTTCGGATGCGCCTTGCCCGCGAAGAGGATCTGCAGCGGTCGCTGGGAGTCGGTCAACAGCCGGGTCAGTCGCTCCGCGTCACGAAGCAGCAGGTCCCCTCGCTTGTACCCGGCGAACCGCCGGGCAAAACCGATGGTCAGGGCCTCGGGGTCCAGGACCTCTTCGGCACGATGCAACTCGCTGTGGTACGTGCCGCGGCGCTCCATCTGGGCCTTGAGTCGCTTGCGGGCAAACACGATCAACTGCTGCTTGCATCGCTGATGCGTCCGCCACAGCTCCTCGTCCGGAATCTGGTCGACCGGGTCCCACGTGGACTTGTCGAATACCTCGTCGGACCAACCCGGCCCGAGGTATCGGTCATAGAGCTGCTCCATCTGCGGGGAAACCCAGGTCTTGAGGTGGATGCCGTTGGTGATCGCCTTGATGGGCACCTCGTCGCTGGGGACGCCCGGCCACAGCGTGCCCCATACGCCCCGAGAGACCTCGGCGTGCAGTTGACTGACGCCGTTGGTGTAACCGCTCAGTTTCATGGCGAGCACCGGCATCTTGAAGGCCTCGCCCTCGTCGTCGGGCAGGAATCGCCCCAGGGCCAGGAACTGGCTTCGAGTCAGGCCCAGATTCGGGAAGTAGCTGCCGAAGTACTTGTCCATCAAGTCGGCGCTGAATTCATCCAACCCCGCCTTGACCAGGGTATGCAGGGTAAAGACGTTGCCGGCCTTGGTCGCCTCCACGGCCTCCTCGAAGCTCATGCCCTTGGCGCTCCGCAACCGCCGGATCCGCTCCAAGGCCATGAACGCCGCGTGTCCTTCGTTCATGTGGCAGACCGTGGGCTCCAGGTCCATCGCCACCAGGGCCTTCATCCCGCCGATGCCCAGCAGGATCTCCTGCCGGATCCGCAGTTCCCGATCGCCGCCGTAGAGACTGCTGGTGATCATGCGATCCCCGGGCGAATTGGCCGCCACGTTCGTGTCCAGCAGATAGAGCATGACCCGTCCGATCGTCACTCGCCACATCTGGGCCGCCACGGTTCGCCCCGGATAGTCGACGTTGAGGGTCAGGGGTCGGCCACTGTCTTTTCGCACCAACTCCATCGGCATGGCGTACACGTCATTGTCAACGTAGGTCTCCTGCTGCCAGCCGTCGATGTTCAGGTGCTGACGGAAGTACCCCTTCTGGTAGAGCAGGCCCACTGCAACCAGCGGGATGCCCAGGTCGGAGGCGCTCTTGAGATGATCGCCGGCCAGGATGCCCAGGCCGCCGGCGTAGATCGGCAGGCTCTCGTGCAGTCCGAACTCGGAGCTGAAGTACGCAATGATGGGCTTGGGTGACTCGCCGCAGACCTTGTCAAACCACGTGGGCCCCTCCAGGTACACGCGGAGCCTGTCCGTCACCCTCCGAAGCTCGTGAAGGAATCCTTGATTCTCGGCCAGGGCCTCCAGCTTGTGCTGCGACACCGAGCCCAGGAGCTTGACCGGATTGTGACCGCAGGCTGCCCAGAGGCCGCCGTCGACCCGCTCAAAGAGCGCCACGCACTCCGGGTGCCACGACCAGAACATGTTCCTGGCGACGATCTCAAGGTCCTTCAAAGGCTCCGGCAGGGCCGGCAAGACAGTGAAACTCCGTACGGTCGGCATTCCTCATCTCCATGCAAGACCTAGTCACCCCTGGTGCATTCGTTCCGTCAATGCGAAGCATCCATCGAGATTTTCTTCGGCAAGGAGTCACGCCGGCTTAACCGGAAAGGACGGGTGGAAACGTCGCACCTTCGACGCGGACAGGTCCCATACAGACGGGACGCCCACCTATGATAAAAGGCCTGACAATGCAGGCCTTTTAAGGTTGCGGGCTTGCCTCCACGAATGCCGCTAGAAGGCGTCTTTGAAAAGAACCCATTACATCTAGGTGGGTAATCGCCGCTTGCGTCCGAGAGTCCTGCGTCGCAGGCATTCACGGACTCTCAAGTCCTGATTTCCCTCAGTATGGGTATCGGTTCTTTCAAATCTGTGCCGTCTTGGCGAACATCGCAGGGGTCAGCCTGCACTGTTATCTATATCAAACCCCGTCCTCGAAGTCAAGCCTCACGGACTTGTCCTTCCACTTTATCTTCGGCCGACACCCGCCCTGGACTCCAATGAACAGATACAGGAATTTCCTCTGGGACACAGGACACACGACACAGGACGCAGGACACAAGACTTACGACGAGCTTAGGCCGTCCCTGATCTTGGCCGAGATGGTTGTCAGGGAACTCATGATGGCCCCGATGAAGCCATCGACCGTCTCGTGCTGGAGCGTGCCGTCCTGGTCGCGGAATCGCAGGGACAAGGTGACACTCTTCTTGCCGGCGACGATCCCTTTGCCCCGATAGATCTCCACGAACCGGATGTCCTCCAGTTCAGGCGGGGCCTGCTGGCGGACGGCGTCGACGATCTGATTCCATCGCGTCGGCTCATCGACCACGATGGACAGGTCTCGCTCGATCGCCGGAAACCGCGGAATGGGTCTGAGCCTGCGATCGCCGCCGTGCATGGAGACCAAGGCATCAAAATCGATCTCTGCGCCGACCGGGGCAAGGTGCTTGATGTCCACCGTCTGGTTGACCTTGTCGGAAAGCACCCCGGCCCGGCCAACGGTCGTGCCGTTGACGCGGACCTCAGCCCCAACCTCCGCCCAGACGAAGGACGCAGGCACGAACTGGATCTCGGCATCGGAGACGATCCTCCGGATGGTCCCCTCCACGGCCGAGCGGAGCTGGCGGAGATCCCCGTCGGCAACCAGGGCCAGGCAGGTCCGCTCCACAGGCAGTTGCCCTTGCACCGCTGGCCGGACAAAGGTGCCGGCGATCTCGAAGACGCGGCACGGCAGGTTCTTGGCGTACACGTTGGTCTTGAGCACCGTCACCAACGACCCCAGCAAGGTCCTTCGCAGCAGATTGCTGTCCTTGCGGGCCGTGTCTCTGACCGCCAAAGACGCAGACTCGCCGGCATCGGCAAACAAGTCCGCGAGGGGCTTGTCCACCAGGTCCACGTTGACGGTCTCGAAGTACCCGCAGGCGTTGAGGGAGTCACCCGCCAGAGTCAGGAGCCTCTGGCGCAGGTCGCCTGCAGTGGCCCGGATCTGGATCGTCTCCCGCGTGGGCACCTCGTCATACCCGTAGCAGCGGGCCACCTCCTCGATCAGGTCCACCTCACGGGACACGTCGCTTCGCCAGGACGGCGCCGTGCAGGCCACCGCGTCAGCCTCCGGCTCCGGATGAAACCCCAGCGATTCCAGGATGGCGACGGCCTGCGGTCGAGGGACCTCAATCCCCAGCACCGCCTTCAAACGAGCCCATCGCAGGGCGGCCTTGGGCACCTGGCGCGGCCGGGGATAGGCGTCCACCACACCCTTGGCCACATCGCCGCCGGAGACCTGCACGATCAGTTGTGCGGTACGCCGGGAGGCCCAGTCGATCTGCTCGATATCCACGATCCGCCCAAACCGGTATGCCGCCTCAGAGGGCAAGGCCAGTCTCCGCGACGTGGTACGGATGCTGACCGGGTCGAAGTACGCGTCCTCGAGAAGGACCGCCGCCGTGTGATCGCCGACCTCCGTGGCCTGCCCCCCCATCACCCCGGCTACGGCCACCGGACCCTTGGGATCGGTGATCACCAGCATGTCGGGCGTCAGCTCGCACCGGGAACCGTCGATGCTCACCAGGGACTCGCCGGACCGGGCCCTGCGCACGATGATCGTGGCCTCCGCGATCCGCGCATAGTCAAAGGCGTGCGGCGGCTGCCCGGTCTCCATCATGGCGTAGTTGGTGGCGTCGACCACGTTGCTGACCGATCGCATGCCCACGGCCTCCAGGCGACGTCGCATCCAATCGGGCGAAGGCCCGACCTTCACGCCCTCGATCACCCTCGCCGTATATCGGCCGCACAGATCCGGTTCCGCGATCTCCACGCGGGCCAGTTTCGATGCCTCGCGGGTCGATTCCGTGTACTCGATCTGGGGCAGACGAAGCGTCTTGCCCACAGCCGAGGCCAACTCCCGGGCCAGGCCGATGTGACCCAGGCAGTCTCCCCGATTGCTCGTGACCTCCACGTCGATAACCCAGTCGTCCTCAAACGGCTCAATCCCCTCGCAGGGAAACCCTCGATCCATCAAGATCTGGGCGATGCGCTTGGCATCGTGACCGATGTCGACGTAGTCATTGATCCAGTTCAACGATATCTTCATACCTGGCGTCCCAAAACGGCGTTCCGATGAGGCCCTACATTATCCGCCTTGCCGAAGCCTGTCAATTGGGAGGCCGGACTCGCAGGGCGTGGTTGCCGCCACATCCATACCCCACCCAAGTCGGTATCGCCCTCACGCGGAAACGTCCCCCAATGAATCCTCGACTTGTTCGCAGGTCCGCCAGTGCCCTCCCCCCCTGCCATTGAGGGAGGGCACTGGCTATTGGGCCAAAATTCCCCATGTCTCGGCCCTACAACGCGGCCGCCACGCAACGACGACGTGACATCCGCGTTGCCTGGGCCTGCCACCGACTCGTCAGCGTGCCTTGATCAAGAGGCGCATCGAGGCGGAAGGCTGCCTCTGATGGAGACTGGGAAGGGGTCCGGCAAGGCGGATGCCAAACCCGCCGACGTCCGACAGGCCGCAGGGCTTGTGACAGGTCAGGGGCCGACTGCGGGCAAGCGGGTTTGGCGGCCACGTTGCAGGACCCTGTGTCAGGAGGCTTGCCCTTTCTGTGTAGTCGAGTCCCCGTCCTCCTCGCATGCCCTGGGAGGACGGGGACGAAGTCTCGAGGGAATCGGAGGTCTGTCCGCGTCAGGGACTCGCTGTCTGCGCCAGCCTATGCTTCTGGGGTCATGGCGAGAGGCGGCCTTGCATGGGTTCCGCCAAGGTGAGGGCTTTCTTATGCCTACGCCCACGGTATAATCTGCACCCGGACGACGGATTATGGAAAGGATCGCCATGAAGAGGCTATGGATACTCGGCGTGATGGTGGGTGTGGCCGCGATTGCGACCGGATGCGTGGAGCGAAGGCTCAAAGTCAATACCTCGCCCCAGGGCACGATGGTCACCCTCAATGACGAGCAGGTGGGCGCGTCGCCCGTGACTGTGACGTTCCAGTGGTATGGGGACTACGCCGTGCGGCTCACCAAGCAGGGATACCAGACCCTCATCACCCACCGGGCACTGAAGGCCCCGTGGTACGACGCCTTCCCCTTCGACTTCTTCGCCCAGATCCTCTGGCCCGGCCGGATCGTGGACATCGCCGAATGGACCTTCGAGCTGCAGCCCCAACAGCCGGTCCTTCGCGAAGACCTGATCCAGCGAGGTCGTGCACTCCAGGAGCAGCTCTCGGATCGGCCTTAGCCCCTCACAGAAGATTCTCCCGATACCAGTCGATCGCCTGGCGAAGACCCTGCTCGAAGCTCACCACGGGGCTATAGCCGATCAATCGCCGGGCAGAGGTGATGTCGGCCAGGGAGTGCTTCACGTCCCCAGCCCGGGCCGGGGCGTACGTAGGCCGGACGCTCCGCCCGACGATCCGATTGATCAGGGCGATGATGGCATTGACCGTAATGGCCTGACCGCAGGCGACGTTGACCACCTCACCGCAGGTCTTCTTGGCCCTGGCTGCCAGGAGGTTGGCGTGTACGACGTTGTCCACGTACGTGAAGTCGCGGCTCTGCTCGCCGTCGCCGTACACGACCGGCGACTGGTCCCTGAGGATCGAGGTCACGAAGGCCGGGATGGCCGCCGCGTACTGGCTGGCCGGGTCCTGATAGGGACCGAAGACGTTGAAGTACCGCAGCGAGATCGTCTCCAGACCGTACACCTTGGAGAAGACCGACCCGTAGTACTCCCCCACCAGCTTGCCGACTGCATAGGGCGACAAGGGGCTGGTCGCCATGGTCTCGACCTTGGGCATGGTCGGCGTATCGCCGTACGCCGAGGAACTGGCCGCATACACGAAGCGTTTGACCCTCCGGTCCCTCGCGGCCAATAGAAGGTTGAACGTCGCGTCCACGCAATGCCGATGCGAGGAGACGGGGTCGTCGACGCTCCGCGGCACCGAGGGCAGGGCCCCCTGGTGCAGGACCACGTCGATCTCCTTCATCGCCGCACGGGCCACGTCCGGATCGCCCATGTCGGCCTCAACGAACTCGACGCGATCCAAGACACCGGCCAGATTGGCCTTCTTGCCGGTCAGGAGGTTGTCCAGCACCCTGACGAAGCAGCCTTCCGCCACCAATCGGCGGCAGATGTTCGAACCGATGAACCCTGCCCCTCCGGTCACCAAGAATCGTTCCATTGCCTGCCCCTGTAAACCAAGCCGTTCTGTTCAGGTCCTCACGACGGCCTATTGTACGGGCTTCCAGGGGGATTGCCAATGCCATTAGGTTGCCAATTGCGGCTTGAGGTAGCGGCGGTAGGACTTGTACTGCCTTCTGTA
>Ga0209777_10006453_pt1 | contig 13201 bp, 12 predicted proteins | sample FrelakmetHBP12HB_FD_187147 | JGI IMG/M metagenome (GOLD analysis project Ga0209777, IMG submission 187147) | Freshwater lake sediment microbial communities from the University of Notre Dame, USA, for methane emissions studies -HBP12 HB (SPAdes)... | ecosystem: Environmental > Aquatic >...
CCGATCTCTCCGCGCAAATATACGGATCTATCGCCGAACTCTATTATCGCGGCAATAAATTTGATGAGGCGGTCTTCAGTCTCGAGCAGGCTCGCGCGCTATGGCTTAAGCTTAAGCCGCCTAATATCATAACCAATCAATATATGGAGAGCGACAGGCTGAATACGTTCGATATATTGGGAAGCTTATATGAAAAAAAAGGCCAATATGAAAAGGCCCTCGAGGTTTATGGCCAAGCGCTTAACTTCGGGGAGCGCCCGGTGATCAAAGAAAAGATTATTAGGTTGAAAAACAGAATAAAGGCTGTAAAATAGAAATATGATAGTTACGAAACAGAAAGAGCCTAAAGAGATACTTAAATATCTGGAAGGCGAGAAGAAGATATTCTTGGTCGGCTGCGGGGAATGTTCGACCACCTGTAAAACGGGCGGCGAAGAAGAAGTAAAGAATATAAAAGAGGCTCTTGAAAAAAACGGTAAGGTCGTGACCGGATATTCTATCCCATCCGCTCCCTGCGTGGCCGCGCAAGTGAAGCTGGAGCTCGCGAAACACAGGAAAGCGGTAGAATCCTCCGACGCTGTCTTAGTCCTCGCCTGCGGGCTCGGCATACAGTCGGTGAAAGAGAATGCGCGCCTCCAAAAGCCGGTCCACGTCGGATGCGATACTCTCTTTATGGGCGCGATAGATGCGGGCGGCTCATTTTTGGAGAGGTGCTCCGCCTGCGGTGACTGCATACTGGAATTTACAGGCTCGATATGCCCTATCACCCGCTGCCCAAAGGGCCTTATCAACGGGCCATGCGGCGGGCAGAACAGAGGCAAGTGCGAGATCGACGCCGATATGGACTGCGCGTGGATACTCATATATAACGAGCTCAAAAAACAGGGCAGGCTTCACCTCCTCAAAGAGAAGCGTCCCCCGAAGGACCATTCCAAATCCTCTAAGCCAAGGCAGCTCTCGCTTCCTTAGAGCGATTTGGCGCATACCGATTACTTTAAAAAATTATGAAACTTTTTCGCGCCTCGAGCGTTTAATATAGTGGAGAAGGGGAAAGGGTTTGATATGGATAAGGTACCTGACGAACAGCTCATGGTAAATTACAAAAACGGGGATGCGTCTGTCATGGAAGAGATAGTGGCGCGATACACAAATCCTATTTACCGTTTTGCTTTTCGTTTAAGCAAAAATGCTATGGAAGCGCAGGATATAACACAGGAAGTCTTTCTGCGCCTTCATCGTTCTAAAAGCGAGTATATGCCTAGCGGGAAGTTCTCCACTTGGTTATTCGGTATCGCCCATAACCTGTGCGTGACGAAACTACGCAAGTCAAAATGGCTTGCGGCATGGCCGGTTAAAAAGAATGACCCTGAGCTGTTAATGGATTTTGAAAGCCCTGATCCTTCTCCACGGGAACAGGCTGCTGAGGTAGAGACAGCTTCTATAGTAAAAGATTCCATTCAAAGCCTGCCCTTTCTCCAAAAGGAAGCTTTGATTTTGCGGGAGTATGAAAATTTGAATTACAAAGAGATCGCAAGGATCTTGGGAAAGCCTTTAGGGACGGTTAAGATATTGATCCATAGGGCACGGCAGGCACTTAAAAAGAAACTTCTTCCCTATATAGAAGAAGGGGGTTTACGATGAATAAAGACCATGTCTTAAATGAATTGTCCAGCTATCTGGACAACGAACTTTCCGAAACAGAAAAACAGAAAGCAGAAGAACATATACGAACATGCTCTTCATGCGCAAAGGAATTGGCGCATCTTAAATTCATTTCGGAAAAGCTTAAGGAATGGAAAGTGCCTGAAGCCAGCCCCTTCTTTGAACAGGTGATCAAAAACGAAATCGCCTCCGAAAGACAGGAAAGGGGTGTGGTTAAGATGAAAAAGAAAACTTTAACTACTTTAATACCGGCGGGTGTTATGGCCGGGATTCTGGTGTTTGTAACGGTGGGGTATCTGCTTAAACAAGGCGTCTATCAGTCTGTGCTTAGCTCTAAGGGGAATGTTCCAGCACCCATTATTCAGGCGAACAAGCCGGCAATTGGTGCTCAGACAAATGCTCCGGTAGTTGCTACACCAGTTATAGAAAGAAAAGAAAAGCTCTTGATGCGGGCGTCAACACAGGGCCTGGACAAATCATCGGTAGTTATGTCAGCTTATGCAGCTAGGGACAAAGGCCTCGCGTTATCATATGGTGCCGCGATTGTCGGTTGTGTTTCGTCAATAAACGGAGTAACCCGATATGCTGCAGGAGAGTTCAACACAGAGCAATACGACAGGATATACGAGAGCGAATTTTTAAAGGCCACGGACAATCCGCTCTCCACATTTTCAATAGATGTGGACACCGCCTCCTATTCGAACGTGCGTCGATTTCTTAACAATAATCAAATGCCGCCCAAAGATGCCGTGAGAATAGAAGAGATGATCAATTATTTCACCTATGATTATCCGCAGCCGCAAAATAACGAACCATTCTCTGTAACCACTGAGATGGGGGCCTGCCCGTGGAACAATAAACATAAGCTTCTTCTGGTGGGGCTGCAGGGCAAGGTCATGGATACACAGAATTTGCCTCCCAGCAACCTAGTATTCCTGCTCGATGTTTCCGGATCGATGGCAGACGCAAACAAACTCCCGCTCGTGAAGTCCGCCTTCAGGTTATTGGTCGATAAATTAAGGCCTGAAGATAAGGTATCGATCGTGGTATATGCAAGTTCGTCCGAGGTCGTGCTGGATTCGATATCGGGCAGCGATAAGATGAAGATACAGAATGCTATCGATAACCTTCAGGCAGGAGGTTCAACAGCAGGCGGCGCAGGGATACAACTCGCTTATGAGATCGCCAAGAAGAATTATATAAAAGGCGGTAATAACCGGGTTATCCTTGCCACAGACGGAGATTTTAATACGGGCGTTTCCAGCGACAGCGAAATGGTTCGGCTGATCGAGGAGAAGCGTAACGACGGGATATTCCTGACGATACTTGGCTTCGGGATGGGTAATTATAAGGACGCCAAGATGGAGAAACTCGCCGATAAAGGCAATGGGAACGCAGCCTACATTGACAATCTTCTCGAGGCGAAGAAAGTTTTTATAACCCAGCTAACCGGCACTCTGTACACGATCGCCAAGGATGTCAAGATCCAGATAGAATTCAATCCTGCCAAGGTAAAGGCATATCGCCTTATCGGATACGAAAACAGGCTGCTTAAAAAGGAAGACTTCAATGACGATAAGAAAGATGCAGGTGAATTGGGGGCAGGTCACTCCGTTACAGCTCTATACGAAATAGTAACCGCCGATTCTGAAGAGGAGTTCGGTAAAACAGACCCTCTTAAGTATCAAAAAACGGTTATTGAACCCAGTGACGAGTTATTGACGGTCAAATTAAGGTACAAAGAGCCGGCCGCGGATGAGAGCAGGCTTATATCAAAGAAGCTGTCAGGCGCAGATATAAAAACCAGTTTCTCTGAGAATCTCAATTTTGCTTCGGCAGTAGCGGAATTCGGCATGATATTGCGCGGCTCACAGTATAAAGGAAGCGCATCATATCAGGATGCAATAGACCGCGCCAAAGCGTCAAAAGGCAAAGATGAATTTGGCTACAGAGCAGAATTTATCCGGCTCACAGAGATCGCGCAGCTTCTGGATACAAAAAAGTAATAGATACCTCAAAGAACGGGTAATAAAAGGACAGGCCTGGTAATTTCCAGGCCTGTCCTTTTAATTTACTTTATACTTGACTAATCTTATCAGGTATGGGATAATATTTATATGAACCCCGCCCATTCTTCAGGGCGGGATAGAATAGGAGAATGGGCGGGGTGAAGCTTTCAACGAAGTCTACATATGGTTTGCGGGCGATGGTCAATGTTGCGCTTGGGCAAGAGAAGGGCGCTGTATCGATAAAGGAGATATCGACGAAAGAAGGCATCTCGAGCGTTTACCTGGAGCAGTTGTTGAATAAACTAAGGCGCGAAGCGCTGGTTAAGAGCGTGAGAGGCCCGTCCGGAGGATATATCCTTTCGAAGAGCCCAGGCGAGATAACGGTGAAAGACATAGTGCTGATCCTTGAAGGGAACATATCACCGGTAGACTGCGCATCCGGCAGAGAGAGCTGGAAGATGAAGTGCGGCAGGAATAAAAATTGTGTTGCCAAGATAGTATGGGCAAAATTAGCCAGAAGCATAAGCGACTGCCTTGATTCTATAACGCTTGAAGACCTTTGCAAAGAAGCGAGGAGAATACAATGAGAAGAGTATATCTCGATAATAACGCGACGACGAGAATGAGGGAAGAGGTTCTCGAGGCGATGTTGCCGTTCTATAAAGATGTCTACGGCAACGCTTCAAGCATACATCAGTTCGGCAGGCCCGCCCGAAAAGCGATAGATGAGGCAAGGGTCAATGTGACTGAACTTTTAGGTGCGGCCAGCACCGAAGAGATCATATTCACGTCCGGCGGCACAGAATCCGACAATTTCGCTATTAGAGGCGTTGCCCAGGCATTGAAGACAAAAGGAAACCACATCATAACGACCGCTATAGAGCATCACGCTGTATTGAATACCTGTAAATATCTCGAGAAGGAAGGCTGCAAGGTCACATATTTAGGGGTAGATAAATACGGAGTTATAAATTTAGAGGAATTAAAGAAGACGATAACCGATAAGACGATCCTCATCACAATAATGTATGCCAATAACGAAGTCGGGACGATAGAGCCGATCGCAGAGATAGGCAAGATAGCAAAGGAGAGAGGCGTATATTTTCATACGGATGCCGTGCAGGCCGCGGGAAAATTAGACTTTAAAGTCAAAGATATGAATATCGATCTTCTATCCATGTCCGGCCATAAGATCTATGGCCCGAAAGGCGTCGGAGCTATCTATATAAGGAAAGGGACGAAGATAACCCCTCAGCTATTTGGCGGGCACCATGAGATGGGTAAGCGCGCGGGAACGGAAAACGTGGCTGGCATCGTTGGTTTGGGCAAGGCCGCAAAGCTCGCAAAGAAGGATATTCCGAACGAAGGCAGGATAAAGGATCTGAGAGATTACCTGCATAAAGGTATAATGTCAGGCATCGAAGATATCCATTTGAATGGGCATCCGGAGAAAAGATTGCCAAATACTTTAAATGTAAGCTTTACGTATCTGGAGGGCGAATCGATAATACTTAATCTGGATATGGAGGGTGTGGCTGTATCGACAGGCTCGGCCTGCACCTCCGGCACACTTGAACCTTCGCATGTGCTGACGGCTATGGGGCTCGACCCGGTAAATACTCAAGGTTCAGTCAGGTTTTCACTCGGCAGAGATAATACGAAAGAGGATATGGATTACGTAATTGGGGTATTGCCGCCGATAATAAAGAGGTTGCGCGCAATGTCCCCGTTGTATGACAAGAAATAGGTGATTTAGTCGTAAGTCGTAAGTCGTAAGTTATAAGTCGTAGAAATATAACTTACGACTTAAAACTTATAACTTAAAACTGACACGGCTATAACGAGGAGAACGACATGGAAGGCCAATATTCGGATAAAGTGATGGAGCACTTCAGGAATCCGCATAACGTCGGCGAGATCCCAAACGCGGACGGCATAGGCAACGTGGGGAATCCCGTATGCGGAGATATAATGAGGCTCTATATCAAAGTTGACGCAAAAGAAGTGATAACGGACGCGAAGTTCAAGACGTTTGGCTGCGGCGCGGCCATAGCGACATCGAGCATGGTTACGGACTTAGTCAGGGGCAAGACCATAGAGGAGGCTCTGAAGGTATCGAACAGCGCTGTTGCGGAAGCGCTGGGCGGATTGCCGAAGATAAAGATGCATTGTTCGGTATTGGCGGAAGAGGCGCTCCGCTCCGCGATCAGCGACTACATGAGTAAGAAAAAGTCCCGAAAAACAGCTTTATCGTAAACTGAAATTTTTAAAGGTGTTTTTCGGGATCCCGAAACATACCTTTTAAGATATTCAGATTACGATAAAGTTATGTTTCGGGAAAGAGACCACTATGAAACATAAGATAAGGAAAGAGATCAAGCATAAATTTAAGGCATATTCTTCCCTTGAAAAATCCGGGAAAAGTGCTATAATAAAAGCCAAGTTATTTAACGAAGAGGAGTTCAAAAAAGCAAGGGTTGTGATGTTTTACGTCTCGTTGAAAGATGAGGTTGATACTTTCATCATGATAGACGAGGCGCTGAAAGCGGGAAAGAGAATAGCGGTTCCTGTAATCTTAAAGGAAGAGAAGAAATTGATAGCGGGCGAGATACATAATAGGCTTGAAGATCTGGAAAGTCAGCATTTTGGGATCTACCAACCCAGGCAGGACCGGGTGAAAGAGGTTCCTTTAGATGATATAGATTTGGTCGTGGTGCCGGGCGTGGCATTTGACAGGAAGAACATACGGCTTGGCCGCGGACACGGATACTACGACAGATTCTTATCTGGCTTGCCAAAGAAGACCAAGACGATCGGACTGGCATTCGATTTTCAGGTATTGGAATATCTCCCGCAGGACCCGCACGACATTCCCGTTTCAAAGATCATCACAGCTTAAAAAGCTATCAGCCTTCAGCTTTCAGTCGTCAGCCATCAGCTTTAATTTTTTGCTGAAAGCTGATAGCTGAAAGCTAAAATAGCTATTACTAGGAGGAATTATGCAGCAGGAAAGCGTTTTGGTCTACATCGGGATGGCAGGATTGGGCGCCGTGGCATTCTTCATGCTGGGGTACTTCATACGCAAGCGTTACGCTACGAAAAAATTACGCAACGCGGAAGAGAGGGCTAAGAAGACGCTGGAGAATGCAGCAGTTGAAGCGGATAAGATAAAACACAGCGCGGAACTCCAGGCGAAGGACCTTCTTCTTAAGATGAGGACGGAATTCGAACACGAGTCCAAGGTCAGGCGGCAGGAGTTGAACGTAATGGAAAAACGCCTCACGCAGAAGGAGGAGAACCTCGACAGAAAAGTCGATATAATAGACCGCAAGGAGAAAGAGTTCGAAAGGCGGGATCTGTCGCTGGTTGAAAAAGAGAAACAGATAAGCCAGAAAGATAAGGCGCTCGACGCTCTGGTCCAGGAAGAGAAGGAGAAGTTGCAGAGAGTGTCGGGCATGACGAAAGATGAAGCGCGAAATATACTGCTTAAACGGCTCGAGGATGACGTTAAGCAGGAAGCGGCTATCATGGTACAGAGGGTGGAGGCGGAGGCCAAAGAGAAGGCCGACAAGGAAGCCCGCAAGATAGTGGGGCTCGCCATACAGAAGTGCGCGGTCGAGCACACTGTGGAGACGACCGTGAGCGTTGTGCATCTGCCGAACGATGAAATGAAGGGCAGGATCATAGGGCGTGAAGGGCGCAACATACGCGCTTTGGAAATAGCGACCGGCGTAGATGTTATCATAGACGATACGCCGGAGGCAGTGATACTTTCCGGGTTCGATCCGGTAAAACGCGAGATAGCGAAAAGGTCACTTGAAAAACTGCTCGAAGATGGGCGTATACATCCTGGCAGGATCGAAGAAGTGGTAGAGAAGGCCAAGAAAGAGATGGAGACCTCCATGCGCGAAGAGGGCGAAAAAGCGCTCTTCGATGCCGGGCTGCACGGCATACATCCCGAAGTGGCGAAGCTATTGGGCAGGCTCAAGTACAGGACCAGTTACGGGCAAAACGTTCTGCAGCACTCCAAAGAGGTTGCGTACCTGATGGGCACTATGGCAAATGAGCTGAAGCTGGACTTTACTCTCGCCAAGCGCATAGGATTGCTGCATGACCTCGGAAAAGCGGTAAGCCATGAGGTGGAAGGCACGCATGCCAAAATAGGCGCTGACCTCGCGCGTAAATATAATGAACCGGAGAACATATGCCACGCGATAGAAGCTCATCACCAGGATATAGAGCCGAAGACGCTTCTGGCCGTGCTGGCGCAGGCCGCGGACGCGATAAGCGCCGCCCGGCCGGGGGCTAGGCGCGAAACTCTCGAAACGTACGTTAAAAGGCTCGAGAAACTGGAATCAATAGCCGATTCGTTCAAGGGTGTCGAAAAAGCGTATGCGATACAAGCTGGGCGCGAGATAAGGGTTATGGTGCAGCCGGATAAGATAAATGACGCGCAGGCGGCTGTGCTGGCGCGCGACATAACGAAAAAGATCGAGGAAGGCCTTGAATATCCGGGCCAGATAAAAGTAACCGTCATCCGCGAGACGAGAGCGATCGAGTACGCGAAATAGCCATAGAAACTGATAGAAACTTGTAGAAATTGATAGAAATTTATCGTTTGATCGTTGAACAACCAATTTCCCAGTTTCTTAATTTCTATAAGCTTCTTTTAAATGTTTCTATAAATTTCAATCTGTAAATTTAGAGGTGACCATGCGTATATTATTTATCGGCGATATAGTAGGCGAGCCGGGAAGGCGGGCCATAAAGGAACTTCTCCCCAAGATAGTAAAGAGAGAGAAGATAGATTTTGTCATAGCCAACGGTGAAAATACCGCCGGAGGCAGCGGCATTACCCCTATGATAGTGGACGAGCTTCTCGGATACGGAGTGGATGTCATAACATCCGGCGATCATGTCTGGAAGCGTAAAGAGATCCTAGACAGGATCGCCGAGGATGCCAGGATATTGCGGCCTGCCAACTATCCGAGGGAAGCGCCTGGATTTGGCGCCACCGTGATAAAGTCAAAGTCGGGTATAGAGGTGGGCGTTATCAATCTGATAGGCCGGGTATTCATGCAGGCCGTCGAATGCCCGTTCCGGACCGCCAAGGCCGAAGTGGATAAGATGAAGAATAGGACGAGAATAATAGTGGTGGATATGCACGCCGAAGCTACCAGCGAGAAGGTAGCGTTAGGGTGGTTCCTCGACGGTACGGTAAGCGCCATAATAGGCACGCACACGCATATCCAGACAGCGGATGAGAAGATCCTCCCCAAAGGGACCGCTTTCCTGACCGATGCCGGCATGACCGGGCCGTATGATTCGGTAATAGGCAGGAATAAGGAGCAGATCCTGAACCGCTTCATCACCCAGATGCCCACAAAATTCGAAATGGCGGAGAATGACGTCCAGCTTCACGGCGCCATCATAGATATAGACGAGAAAACAGGCATGGCGGAATCGATAAAGCGTATCCAGGAAAAATTGGGATGATAAAAGAGCAGAAAGAGAAACACGTATATACGGTATCGGAACTCACGAAGTATATACGAATGATAGTCGAGGAGTCGTTCCCCGGCATATGGGTGGAAGGCGAGATATCCAATTTTATTCTGCACTCTTCCGGCCATATATACTTCAGCCTGCGCGATTCGGGCGCCACGCTTAAGTGCGCCTTCTTCAAACATGCCAATCTGAAATTAAAGTTCAAGCCCAAGGACGGGATGAAGGTCATATGCCGCGGCTCAGTCAGCGTTTACGAAGCCAGAGGCGATTACCAGCTTATAGTGGAGGATATCGAGCCGAAAGGCATAGGCGCTCTTCAGCTGCAATTCCAGCAGCTGAAAGAGAAGCTGCAGAAGGAGGGGCTCTTTGATGAGAAATACAAAGTGCCGCTGCCTTTCTTGCCTACCAGAATAGGCGTGGTGACTAGCCCTACCGGTGCTGCCATACAGGATATACTAAATATAGCCCGCAGAAGATTTACTAACGTCGAAATAATAATCAATCCAGTTAAGGTGCAGGGCGCCGGCGCTAAAGATGAGATAGCGGCAGCCATAAAGCAGTTCAACGAATTGAATAATATAGACGTCATGATAGTCGGCCGCGGCGGCGGAAGCCTCGAGGACCTGTGGCCTTTCAACGAGGAGGTAGTTGCGCGTGCCATATTCGCATCCAAAATACCCGTAATAAGTGCGGTGGGCCACGAAGTGGACTACACAATATCGGATTTTGTAGCCGATTTCAGGGCGCCTACGCCGTCGGCGGCAGCTGAACTTGTGATCCCCAGGAAAGAGGATCTCGCAAATCTTATAAAGGCCGCATTTGAACGGTTGAATAACGCTATGTCGGGGAAGTTCGAGGCATTGAAGGATAGGCTCGACAACCTTAAAGATAGCTACATCTTACGCCAGCCTCTGAATTATATAATTCAAAAACAGCAGCGTATTGATGACTTAAAAAAAGATATCTCTGTGAGCATAGCTCATATGGTCGGTATGTCCGGCGAAAAATTCAACCGCCTGAAAGCCAAGCTCGAAGCGTTGAGCCCAGTATCTATATTGAAGAGAGGCTATTCTATTACAACGAAACTGCCCGAAGGCGCCGTTGTCAGGGAGGCCCTTTCGTTAAAACAGGGCGATTGCGTCGAGACGAGACTCGGGCGTGGGAGGTTCAGGAGCAGGGTCGAGGAGATGGCAAGCGAGTAGATATCAAATATTAAAAATTAAATATCAAAATATAGTAATTTTTGAATAGCTCACTAAATAATTATATACGGGATGAAGATCATTTTGATTTTTGCACTTTGATATTTTATATTTGTTAAAGGGGGAAGATATGGCTGAGATAAAATTCGAAGACGCATTGAAGAAGCTTGAAAGAATAGTGGAAGACCTCGAAGGCGGCAATCTTTCGCTCGATGACGCACTGGGCAAGTATGAAGAGGGTATAAAACTCTCTAAGCTGTGCGCTAAGAGGCTCGAGCTGGCAAAGAAGAAGGTCGAGATATTGATGAAGTCCGAAGACGGTTCGGTGGAGCTTAAGCCGTTCGACGAATCCAGCGCTATTGAAGAGAAACCAAAGGGTAAGAGGCGAGGGGCTTAGATAATCTTGCGGTATTCAGAGATAGAGAAAGCATTAAGAATATACCTGCCCAAAGGCAATGACGTATTGAGCAGGGCGATGCGCTACAGCGTATTTTCCGGCGGCAAGAGGATCCGCCCGATCCTTACGATAGAATCCGCGATCGCCTGCCAGGGGAACTTAAAGAACGCGCTTCCGGCGGCCGCGGCGATAGAGCTGGTCCACACATTTTCATTGATACATGATGACCTGCCGGCGATGGACAACGATGATCTCCGCCGCGGAAAACCAACATGCCATAAGGTATTCGGCGAGGCAAATGCGATACTTGCAGGAGACGCGCTGTTGACGCTTGCGTTCAATATCATAGCTCAAGAGATAAAACCTGCTCTCGGGATAAAGATAATAAAGGAGTTATCGCGGGCGATAGGCGTTGAGGGCATGATCGGAGGCCAGGCGCTCGATCTGAAATTCCAGGATAAGACAAAAAATAAGACGATAGCCGAAAAAATAAATATCCTTAAGACCGCGGAACTTTTTTCAGCGGCGGCAAAGATGGGAGCATTGACGGCCCAAGCTCCCGCGAAGAAAGTGAAAGCGCTTAAGGCTTTCGGGCTCGATCTTGGTCTGTCATTCCAGATGGTGGATGACAATATAGACGGAGACGGCATGGAGCTTAAGAGAGCGGCTTCGCTTGTAAAGAAGGCGAAGAACGATCTGAAGATATTTGGTAAGCAAGCCGACAGATTGAAGGATATTGCGCAAGCGCTGTCAAAAAGGACCGTATGAGCCGGATAATCGATACCATATATTCGCCCGCGGATCTACGCAAACTGAAACTTGTCGATCTGCCGGTACTTGCCAAAGAGATACGGCAGGAGATGTTGTCGACAGTATCTAAGACCGGAGGGCATCTGTCGTCGAGCCTGGGCGCGGTGGAGCTGGCGATAGCGATACATTACGCGTTCGACACGCCGCGCGACCGCGTTCTGTGGGACGTAGGCCACCAGGCGTATGCGCACAAGATCCTTACTGGCAGGGCGAAATATTTTTCTACGCTGAGACAGCTCGGAGGTTTGAGCGGTTTTCCGAATAAGGACGAAAGCCCGGACTACGATATATTTACCTGCGGCCACAGCTCCACATCCATCTCGACCGGGCTCGGCCTCACGATGTCGAGCTATCTCAATAAAGACCGCCGCAAGGTCATAGCTGTTATCGGCGACGCGGCTTTAGCCGGCGGCATGGCTTTTGAAGCGCTCAACCATGCCGGCCAGTCGAAGCAGAATATAATCGTGATACTTAACGATAACGAGTTATCTATAACCAAAAGCGTCGGCGCGCTGAGCAGATACCTGAACAGGATAATCACAAATCCGGCCTATAATAAGATACGCAGCGATGTGGAAAGGGTCCTTATGAGGATACCGCGTTTCGGCTTCAGGGCATACAGGGCCGCGCGCAAGCTTGAGGAAGGCCTGAAGAACCTGCTCATCCCGGGCATGTTGTTCGAGGAGCTGGGGTTCAGGTATTTCGGGCCGATAGACGGCCATAATGCCGCGCAGATGATAACGGTCTTCAAAAATCTGATAAATCTCAATGAGCCGATACTGATCCATGTCATAACTAAAAAAGGCAAGGGTTATAAGTTCAGCGAAGAGCGCCCGAGTGAGTTTCATTCTACCGGCCCATTTGATATAGAGACCGGTATACCGGTTAAAAAAATAGCCAAAGAGACTTTTACGGAAGCCTTCAGCGAAAGAATAGTTGAGCTCGGCAAGAGCAACGAAAAGATAGTTGGGGTGACCGCCGCTATGATAGATGGCACCGGCTTCGATAAATTTGCCAAAGCATACCCTGCCCGTTTTTACGACGTCGGCATATCGGAGGAGCATGCGGTCGGCTTGAGCGCCGGCCTTGCCAGAGGCGGCTACAGGCCGGTCGTAGCCATATACTCGACATTTTTACAGCGCGCATACGATCAGATAATACATGACATATGTTTACAGGAGCTTCCTGTGGTATTCTGCCTGGATCGGGCTGGCCTGGTGGGAGAGGATGGGCCTACGCACCACGGAATTTTCGACATAGCCTACATGAGGCATATACCCAATCTTATAGTTATGGCGCCCAAAGATACTGACGAGCTGAAGGCGATGCTCGAGTATGCCGTACAGCAAAATAAGCCCGTCGCGATGCGTTACCCGAGAGGCGCGTTACCGATCCTGACAAATGATGCGTCGCTTATATACACCAGGCATGGGCTCGGGACGGAACCGGTGAAGACAGGAAAGGCCGAAATCATCAGAAAGGGCAGGGACATAGCGATCATAGCCATAGGCAGCATGGTCTCAACTGCGGTAGAGGTATCGGCGGCCCTCTTAAAGAAGAAAGTGGATACAGCCGTTATCAACGCAAGGTTTGTTCGCCCCATAGACGGGGAT
>Ga0209777_10006454_pt1 | contig 13199 bp, 22 predicted proteins | sample FrelakmetHBP12HB_FD_187147 | JGI IMG/M metagenome (GOLD analysis project Ga0209777, IMG submission 187147) | Freshwater lake sediment microbial communities from the University of Notre Dame, USA, for methane emissions studies -HBP12 HB (SPAdes)... | ecosystem: Environmental > Aquatic >...
CAAAATTACCTTAGGGCTGGCTGCCACAATATCTAGATGTTTTTTATTTAAGCCGTGCTTTAATAATTCTTGATTATGTAATTCCCACCATTCAGCCATTTTTTTCTTCTTCTCCTCTAAAGGCAACTGGGAATCTGTTTCAATTGGATGATATATATTAAAAAGTTCTTCTGTCCTTTTAGTATACGCCTCATTTAAAATATTTTCTTTCCTTAGTATTGAAATCAAAGAAGTAATTCTTTCGCCATTAACAAAACATTGGGTCAGCGTGCGGTCAAAATCAGCCAGCACATGAATTTTTTCCTTGCCGCCTTTTTTAAATTGCTTTAATAAAAAATCCAATCTTTCCTGATTGGGAATTAAAATATCTTTTTGTTTTTTATGATTTGCTAATTCTTCAGCCATAATTTTACAAATTAATACAAATTTTTAGGAAAGCGAATATACAAATGCGATACAAATTTACAAATCTGGTCTTCAAAAAAAATATTAGTATATTCGTAAAAGATTAGTATATTAGTTTCCCAAAATTCGTATTATTAAAGCTTGGTTAAAACCCTAGTTTTGCCAAAGTGATCAATGGCAACTGTATGTTCAAACTGAGCTGATAAGCTGCCATCAGTCGTCACAAATGTCAAGCCATCATCCAAAAGATCAACTTGCCAAGATCCTTCATTAATCATGGGTTCAATAGCAATGACCATGCCTCGCTTAATTGGAATTAATTTGCTTTCATCTGTTAAAAAATTAGGGACACTAGGCTCTTCATGAACTTTTTTGCCTACACCATGGCCCACCAATTCGCGCACCACAGAAAAACCATTTTTTTCCACATATCTTTGAATGGCCAAGGCCAAATCACTTAAATGATTGCCTTCTTTATATTGTTCTAAAGCTAAATTTAAAGCCTCCTCTGCCACTTCTAACAAGCGCCTGACTTTTTTACTAATATTACCCACGCCCACTGTGACAGCTGTGTCTGTAAAAAGACCGCCATATTGCATGCCAATATCCAGGCCGATTATGTCGCCTTCATTTAAAATTCTATTGGGGACAGCAGGCGCATGCACGACTTCACTATTAATAGAGGTGCATAAAGTATTAGGAAATGGCCGCTGACCAGCCGCACTCACATAATTTTTAAAAGCTGGCTGGCCGCCTTTTTCTTTGATTAACCTTTCTGCTAAGTCATCCAATTCTTGAGTGCCAATGCCAGGCTTAACCTTGTGGGCCAACTCTTGCAAGATTGAACCCAAAATCTTACCGCCGATTGCCAAGGTTTCAATTTCTTTTTGCGTTTTATAAATTATCATTAATTTATTTTTTTAGGACCTTTAAAATTCTCTTAAAAACCTGCCGGATATTAGCCTGTCCGTTAATTTTTATCACCTTACCTTGTCTATTAAAATAAGCAATAACCGACTTTGTTTGCTGATGATATATTTTTAATCTGGCTTTAATTGCTTTGGGCGTATCATCTGGTCTCTGCTTTAAGGACCGACCGCATTTATCGCAGACCATATTTCTTTTAGGCTTTTTAGTTATGATGTGATAGGTTTCCCCGCAATCACAAACTCTCCTGCCACTTAATCTTTTAATTGTTTCACTTTGAGAAATCGTAATTAAAATTACTTTATCAATTTTTCGCACTTTTTCCAAAAACCTAGCCTGCACCAAATCACGAGGAAAACCATCCAAAATAAAACCCTTGGCGTATTTCTTTTTGCCTAGCTCTGACTCAATCAAATTATTGGTAAAATTATTAGGCACTAAAGCGCCACTGAGCACGTACTTTTTTACTTTTTTACCCAAAGCAGTCTGCTTTCTTATTTGCTCACGATAAAGCTGACCGACCGAAACAGTTGGAATTTTGAATTTTGTAGACAAAAGTTCTGCTTGAGCTCCCTTGCCAGATCCTTGCGGCCCAATTAAAACTAGATTCATGGTCAATATAGATTAATTTATAATAAAAATAAAAAGGGTTTAACCCTTTTTATTATATCATAAAAATGTAATTTAAAATATTATAATCCTTCGTATTCGCGCATGGTCATCTGCGCTTCAATCTGCTTAACAGTTTCAATTACCACGCTAACTACGATTAATAAACTAGTGCCGCCAATTACCAAATTTAATCCACCAATGAAATTCTGGATAACTAATGGTAAAATAGCAATCAGACCCAAAAATAAAGCGCCAGCAAAAATAATCTTATTGGTTACACTGCCTAGATATTCTTCTGTGTGCTTGCCTGGGCGAATACCAGGAATAAATCCGCCTTGTTTTTGTAAATTCTCAGCAATTTGCTGCGGATGAAAAATAACGGCTGTGTAAAAATAAGTAAAGCCAAAAACAAAGATAAAATATAAAATGCCATAAATCAAATGATTTTGAAATGTGGAGATTGTGACTTCAGAAATTTTTACCAATAGCTGGGATTTGGCATGCAAAAAGAAATTAGCGATCATGGGGGGGAACAAAATTAAGGAAATGGCAAAAATAATAGGAATAACGCCAGCCATATTAACCCTTAATGGCAGCTGGGTATTAACACCGCCATACATCCTATTGCCCCTGATATGACGAGCATAGGAAACCGGCACATTGCGCACGCCTTCATTAATGATGACTACCACTATAATTGTTACCACGGCAATTAAGGAAAAAACGATTAAATTAAAAAGCTGGGCTGGGTCAAAAATAGCAATTGTCCTCTGAATGGCAGCTGGCACCCGATCAATAATGCCTGCAAAAATTATTAAGGAAATACCATTACCGATTTTCTTTTCAGTAATTAGCTCACCAATCCACATTAAAAAAATAGTTCCCGCTGTCAGAGTAATGATAGTAGCAATAAAATTAAATGGAGATAAATCAGTGATAATTTTAAATGAGGACTGTCTCATTAAAATAGTAATCATGCCATAACCCTGTAAGGCAGCTAAAGGGACTGTCACCCATCTAGTCCAATTATTAATTTTCTGATAGCCGCCTGGCTCTTTTGAAAGTTCTTCCAGTTTAGGAATAATCATTATTAATAATTGAAAAATAATAGAAGCAGTAATATAGGGACCTACGCCCATAGCTACCACTGAAAAATTAGCCATGGCGCCGCCAGAAAAGACATTGATTAAACCCAAAATCTGGTTGGAATTAAAAAAATCTTTTAAATTGGCAACATTAACACCAGGAATTGGTATATGGGCAGCTATTCTAAAGACGATTAATAAGGCCAAAACATACAGGATGTTCTTGCGTAAATCTCTGACTTTAAAAATTTGGACTAATTTTTCCCACATAAATTAATTGTTTTTCTTTCTCAACACTTTGTTTTCTTCCTTAACTTGGTTTAAAAAAATTGCTTGGCCGCCAGCTTTACTAATAGCTTCCTTGGCTGAATTGGAAAATCTACTTGCCTTAATTATGAGCTTTTTGGTTAATTTGCCCATGCCTAAAATTTTCACGCCATTGCGGGTATTTTTTATTAAACCTAATTCTGCTAGCTTAACTGGAGTAATAATATCATTATTTTCAAACTTTTTCTCTAAGCTCTCTAGATTAACCACCTCTAACTTTGGCTTAAGACTTCTAAATCCGCCCAATTTAGGGGTATTTTGAATGGTAGATTTTAATCCTTTTAATCTCAAACCACCCTTGCCACCGCTTCTAGCTTTCTGTCCCTTCAAACCCCTGGTGGCATAAGTACCATGGCCGGAGGCATCTCCGCGGCCCACTCGCTTTTTATTTTTCTTGGCACCGTAAGCTGGTTTTAAATTGTGTAAATTTAAGGCCATATATTATTTATCTTCTTTCTTGATATTAATTAATTTTTTTAATTTATCCTTTAAATTCAAACTTTTAGTCTCCTCAACTTTAGGCTTAACAGTTAACTCGTTAGCTCCTCTGACAATCTTACCATCTGTTTTTTCTTTTTTTTCTATAGCTTTAAAGCTTTTAAAGGCGTTCAAGGTGGCTTTAACATTATTTATTTTATTGTTAGAACCTAAAATCTTACTGGTTATATTAGCCACACCAGCTAATTCGCAAAGGATTCTCACAGCCCCGCCTGCTTTAACACCAGTGCCTGGCTTGGCTGGTTTTAAAATTATTTTGGCGGCCTTAAACTTAACCACAACAGGATGATAAATTGTCCCATTTAAAGTCGGAACCATTATCAAATTCTTTTTAGCTTTAGTAAAGGCTTTAGCCACTGCCGCAGTAACATCTGCACCTTTGGCAATGCCCGCTCCCACTCGCCCCTTACGATCGCCAATTGCTAAACAGACTCTAAATTTCATCCTTTTGCCGCCGGCCATAACCCTAGTCACGCGAGCTACATCAATTATCCTTTGCTCAAATTCTTCTTCTTTTTTAAAAAATTCTTTTTGATTTTTTCTAGCCATATTAAATCAATTTTAAATTAAAATTTTAAACCTTCTTCCCTAGCGCCGTCTGCAACTGCCTTGATCCGGCCATGATATTGATAGCCACCCCGATCAAAAACTACTTTGCTGATTTTTTTAGCCAGGGCTTTTTGGGCAATTAATTTGCCGACCTCTTTAGCAATCTCAACTTTTTTAACGCCTTTTTTTACCTTCACTTCTGAATCTGAAGTTGAAACCAAAGTTTTACCAACTAGATCGTTAATTATTTGAGCATTAATATGCTTCGAACTTCTAAAAACGCTTAAGCGAGGCTTTTTATCAGTCCCAATTACCCTAACTCTGATCCTTTTCCTTCTTCTCTCTTTTAATTGCTGCTTAATTTTAAATTTATTCTTTTTCATAAAAATTTAATTTTATTGCATAGCTGTTTTAGCTGCTTTGCCAACTTTCTTTTTAATTATTTCGTCAGCATATCTTATGCCTTTGCCTAAATATGGCTCGGGTTTTTTAATCTTGCGAATTCGCGCCGCCACTTCTCCAACTAATTGCTTATCAATACCGGCCAGAGAAATAGAATTCTTATCAACAGTGGCGATGATGCCTTTCGGCAAAGCAAATTCAACAGGATGAGAAAATCCCAAATTCAAAACTAATTTATCGCCCTTTAAATTTACTTTATAACCTACGCCAACCACTTCTAGTTTTTTTTCAAAACCATTTTGCACACCGATAATCATATTCTTAATTAAGCTGCCAAAAAGTCCCCACAAAGCTTTTTGCCTCTTTTCAGCTTCATTTTCCACGTTTATAATAATTTCATTATCCTTTTTCTCAATCTTAACTAGAGGATGAATAGCTTGTCTTAATTCACCTTTAGTTCCCTTAACAACGAGGCTGTTATTCTCAATTTTTACTTCCACGCCTTGAGGGATGGTTATGGGTTTTTTGCCAATTCGCGACATAATAATTATTTTTCAATAAAATTAATCTTAATTACCAAATTTCGCATAAAATCTCACCGCCGACTCCTTTACGTTTTGCTTCTTTATTGGTCATTAATCCGGCGGAAGTCGAAATTATAGCCAGACCTAAATTATTCAAAACATTAGGCATCTTATTTTTGCCCACATAAACTCTTTTTCCTGGACGGCTTACTCTTTGAATATTTTTAATAACTGGCTCTTTGTCATTATCATATTTTAAATTTATCTTAAGCTGGGGGAATTTAAGCCCTTCTTCCTTTTCTACAGCTTCGATATAATTTTCATGTTTCAAAATTTTAGCAATCTCAAATTTAAGCTTAGAAAATGGCATCAAAACTTCTGGCTTTTTCACCGCTTGGGCATTTCTGATTCTTGTTAGCATGTCAGCAATCGGATCGATAATCATATGATAAATTTATTAATTGGTTTATAATAAAAATTTTAAACTATTTTATTACCAGCTACTTTTGCGAATACCCGGTATCTCACCTTTCATGGCTAATTCCCTGAAACAAATACGGCACAAATCAAAATCTCTCATATAAGCATGCTTGCGTCCGCAACGCCAACAGCGCCTCACTTTTCTGGTTGAGTACTTAGGCTTCTTGTTTGATTTTGCAATTTGGGCAGCAGTTGCCATAAAACAATAAATTAAAATTAGTAAAAAATTATTTCTCCTTTTCTCTTTTATTTTTTTCTTCTTCGCTAAAAGGAAAACCCAAGGCAACAAATAAAGCCTTGCCTTCTTCTCTGCTTTTAGCAGTGCTCGCCACAGCTACCTCTAGACCATGCAAGCGTTCAATTTCATCGGCTTTAATTTCCGGAAAAGAAATATGTTCCTTAATTCCAATATTTAAATTGCCTTCTTTATCAATTGACTTCGGTGCTAAACCTCTAAAATCCCTAACACGCGGCAAAGTCACTTTTATTAACTTCTCAACAAAATCATACATACGTTTGCCTCTTAAAGTCACCTTCATGCCAATAATCATGCCTTGGCGTATCTTAAAATTAGAAATAGATTTTCTCGCTTTGGTTTTAATAGGCTTTTGACCGCTAATCCTAGTTAAGGTACTTTCAATCGCCTCTATATAATTAGAATCTTTCAGCCCTTTACTTAAGCCAACATTTAAAACAACCTTTTCAATTTTAGGCACTTGCAAATCATTTTTGTAACCAAATTGTTTCTTCAGCTCTGGCACAACTTGTTTTTGATAAAATTTAACAAAACTCATATTTAAATAATTAATCAATTAATTCTTTGCATTTACTGCAAATTCTCACCTTCTTATTTTCTGGCTTGCCCAAGTATTTATATTTTATTCTGGTGGCCTTACTGCACTTGGGACAAAGCAACATTAAATTAGAAACATTAATAGCTGCCGGAAATTCAATTTTTTGGCCTTTTTCACCCTGCCTTTTGGGCCTCATATGCTTAATAGCTAAATTAATACCTTCTACAGAAGCCTTATTGGCAGACTTTAAAAGTTGTAAGACTTTACCCTTCTTACCTTTATCTTTACCTGCGATTACCATTACCTTGTCTCCAGATTTTATCTTCATATTCTTAGTCAAAAAATTAATAAATAAAAATGTTTATAAAACCTCCGGTGCCAAAGAAATTATTTTGCTAAATCCAGCGGCTCTTAATTCCCTGGCCACTGGCCCCAAAATACGAGTGCCTTTTGGTTCTTTAGTCTTGGGATCAATAATAACCGCAGCATTATCATCAAATCTAATATATGAGCCGTCTTCTCGGCGAGTTTCCTTTCTTGTCCTAACTAAAACTGCCTGCACTATATCGCTTTTCTTGACTAGACCATGAGGTGTTGCCACTTTGACAGTAGCCGTGATTATATCTCCCAACCTAGCATATCTTTTTCTGTAACCACCTTTAACCCTGATGACCATTAATTTTTGGGCACCTGTATTATCGGCTAATTTTAACATTGTACGATGCTGGACCATATTATATTACATTATTTTATTTAACTATTTTAAGCAAACACCATTTTTTATCTTTACTAATTGGCCTACACTCCTTAAAGAGTATTTCATTACCCAATTTAGCCTCATTTTTTTCATCATGAACTTTATATTTTTTACTAACCTGGTATTGCTTTTTATATTTAGGATGAACTTTAACTCTAACCACTTTAACCACAATTGTTTTATCCATTTTATCACCAACCACAATGCCTTTAAATTTTCTGAATTTTTTTACTGGTTGCTCAGCCATATTATTTAGTATTATTTAATTTATTTTGTTTAGTAATTACTCCTGTTTCTTCTTTCTTATTCAACAGAGTCAAGGTTCTAGAAATCTTATTTCTCAACGTCCTATACTCTCTAATATTTTTTAATTGGTTCTGAGAAATTTTAAATCTTAAATCTCGCAATTTTTCTCGGCTAGAAATTAACAGCTTTTGCAGCTCGGCTTTTGATTTCATTTTTAGTTCTTTGTATTCTTCTCTGATTTTCATAAAAAATTATCTTTTTACTCAATAAATTTAGTTTTAACCGGCAATTTGTAGCCAGCCAAACGCATGGCTTCTTTAGCCCTATCTAAACTGACACCTTCTATTTCAAATAAAATTGTGCCCGGCTTGACTACGGCCACAAAATGATCGGGTGAACCTTTACCGCCGCCCATAGGAACTTCAGCGCCTTTTTTGGTCACTGGTTTGTCAGGAAATATTCTAATCCAAATTCTGCCGCCACGTTTAAAAAAGTGGGTGACAGCTCGGCGAGCTGCCTCAATTTGTCTAGCAGTAATCCAGGCATGCTCTTGGGCTTTTAGACCGAAGCTACCAAAACTCAATTCTGTTCGTCTAGAAGCGACGCCAATAGATCTTTTTCTGCCCTTATGCCATTTTCTATGTTTTACTTTTTTCGGCATTAACATAGTTATCTAAAATAATTTATTTATTAATTTTATTAAATACCTCGCCCTTATAAATCCAAACTTTAACGCCAATTTTGCCATAAATGGTCTGCGCCGCACCTCGAGAATAGTCAATGTCAGCTCTTAAAGTATGCAAGGGGATCATGCCTTCTGTCAGTTTTTCCCGACGAGCAATTTCTGCGCCATTAAGCCTGCCTGAAACCATTACTTTTACTCCCTTGGCCCCAGCCTTGAGGACACGGCTAATTGTTTGTTTCATAACTCGGCGGAAAGGGATTCTTTTTTCTAAATCAGCTATGATATTATCAACCATAACCTGGGCATTTAAATTTGGCTTATCAACCTCCATGACATTTATATTTAAACTTAGTTTCCCTTCGATCTGAAATTCTCTCTTATTTAAGACTTCCTTTTTTAAGGCTGTTTTTAATTCCTCAATCCCAACACCAGACCTGCCTATAATAACGCCTGGCCTCACAGCATAAATGATTATATTTAATCTTTCGGCTGATCTTTCAATTTCTATCCTGGCCAAGCCTGCATCTTTTAATTTTGCTTTCAAAAACTTCCTAATTATGACATCTTGTTTCAAAAAAGGAATAAAATTTCTTTTGGAAAACCATTTTGAATCCCAGCCTCGAATAACGCCTATTCTGAATATTTTTGGATTGACTTTTTGTCCCATATTGATTAATTAATAATTCTAATGCTAACCTGCTTTACGGCTAAAAAATTTCTTAATATGTCCCTTGGCCCCTTTAGCCTGGCGCTTGTCCATGTTCTGGTTATGTCTATGCTTACCTTCCAACCGCACATCAACTATTTCCTTATTAATTTCCGCTTCATGCCCTTTAATTTTAGTTTTATCCTTACCAGATTCTAACACCTTAGGCAGCGGTTGCTTTTTAATATCTCTAGCAGATGAAACTTTCACTGCTTTTTCTTCTTTCTTGGATTTTTTAGCCTTGGCCTTGGTAGGAGTAATCTCAGCTAAAATTAAAATCACATGTGATAATCTCTTTTTGATTGGCGTTGCTCTGCCATGAGCTTTAGGTTGCCATCTGTCTAAAGCGCCAGCCTCATCCACTCTGATTTCTTTAATATATAAATTATCTTTTTTTAAGGAAAAATTATTTTCTGCGTTACTTATCGCTGAATTAATAAGTTTTAAAACAGGCTTTTTGGCAATTTTATTAACAAAACCTAATTGAATAATTGCCGCTTCAACTTTTAAACCACGGATCAAATTGACAACCAATCTGACCTTTTTGGGTGACATTCTTAAATATCTTAATTTCGCTTTTACCTGCATACAATTTTAATTAAAGTCTATTTTAAGTCTTTTTTTCTCCTGGCTTGGCTGTAACTACTTTTGGTTCTGCGGCTTGGGTTGTTTCCTTCTGGGTTTCTTTAGCCATTCTACCGCCATGAGAAATAAATTTTCTCGTTGGCACAAATTCGCCTAATTTATAACCGACCATATTCTCAACAATAGTTATTTCTATGTGTTCTTTGCCATTATGAACCGCCATTTTAAAACCAACCATTTCAGGTGTTATGGTGCTAGCCCGATCCCAAGTTTTAACAGGAGTCTTATCTCCAGCTTTCATTTGAGAAATCTTTTTTAAAAGTTTCTCATTGACATATGGTCCCTTTTTTAAACTTCTAGTCATAAATCTTTAAAATTTAAGTTTTCTTTTTCCTTCTTTGTAAAATTAATTTATCTGAATACTTTTTATTTTTACGTGTTTTAACCCCAAGGGCGTGCTTACCCCATGGGGTCTTGGGGTATTTCAAGCCGATGGGATGCTTGCCTTCACCGCCACCATGAGGATGATCAACTGGATTCATTGCCTTACCTCTGACACTTGGCCTAATACCTAAATGTCTCTTCCTGCCAGCCTTGCCCCAACGAATTGTCCTATATTCTGGATTACTAACCATGCCCATAGTCGCCATGCATCCTTTTTGCACTTTACGAATTTCACCAGAAGGCATCTTAAGGGTTGCGTAATCGCCTTCCACAGCCATCAATTGAGCATTATTGCCGGCACTCCTAACCAATTGACCGCCCTTGCCTGGTGTTAATTCAATGTTATAAATCATTGAGCCAACAGGAATAATTTCTAAGGGTAAAGCATCGCCTGGCCTTATTTTAATTCTCTTTTCTTTAGTAGCAACAATCTCATCGCCAACTTTTAATTCAGACGGCGCTATAATATATCTTTTTTCACCGTCTTTATAAGCGACTAATGCGATGCGGGCATTCCTATTAGGATCATACTCGATGGTTTTGACTATAGCAGGCATATCAAATTTATCCCTCTTAAAATCTATCAAACGAATATATCTTTTTTCACCGCCGCCAATATGCCGCACAGTAATTTTACCCTGGGCATTACGACCGCCCGTACCTTTTTTAATAACTAATAAGCTTTTCTGCGGCTCATTTGTAGTAATATCTGAGAAGCTATCAACACTGGATTTTCTGCGGGCGGCGGTTAATGGTTTGTAAATTTTAACTGTCATATGTAAATATTAAAACTTTATTTTAAACACCTTCGTAAATCTCTATTTTCTGACCAGGCTTTAGAGTAACAATAGCTTTTTTCCAGACTTTCTTTTTGCCTGAGACTTTGCCAGATTGCACTCGCTTACCTCTCATGTTAATTAAATTGACATTTAGCGGTTCTGCGCCATACAAACTTTTAATTGCTTTTTTAATTTCGATTTTATTTGCCTTATTAGCCACGGCAAAAGAATATTTATTTTGAGCAACTAAAGCAGTGGCTTTTTCAGTAACTAACGGCTTTATTAAAATCTTATAGGCATTTTTAGTGTCATCTTTTTGTTGCACCCTTTTTTCCTTAACTCCGCCAACTGGGCTGGCAGACTTAGCTTCCTCCTTAAGCTTTAAGGAAGAATATTTTGTTGCCTCGATTTTTTCTTTATTTGGACTGGGTTGCTTTTCTTCTTTTGCTTTTTCTTCAACTTTCTTGCCCGGTTTTTCTTTTTTTAAAGCTTCCTGACCAGCCTTTTTTTTAAATCTATCAAAAATTCCCATAGGTTTATGACTTATATGTCTCTATTAATTTTTCGAGACCTGTTTTATCAACTAGCAAAAAATTGTATTTTAAGATATCAAAGACGTTTAAACTATTGGCAGAAATTGTCTTTACCTTTTTAACATTCCTGACTGACTTAGTAATAATTTCATCCCTACCTGGCAAAACAACTAATGTAGAATTGGCTTTTTTAGTCGGCAACTTTTTTAAAATATTAACAAAGTCCTTAGTCTTTATTTTACTTAAAGCTAATTTATCGACGACAATAAAATTATTATCTTTAACCTTATCCGATAAAACCATATATAATGCTTTTCTTTTCATTTTTTTGTTTATTTTCTGGGCAAATTCTCTTTCTTTGCGTGGCCCGAAAATTATGCCGCCGCCTCGCCACAATGGAGAACGAATCGAACCATGTCTGGCGCGACCTGTGCCTTTTTGTTGCCAAGGTTTTTTACCGCCGCCTCTGACTTCTGATCTAGTTTTAGTATGGGCTAATTTAAATCTGGTATTTGCTCTTTGAGCTTCAACAACCTGATGAATCAAAGCTGGGTTGGCTGCCACGCCAAAAATAGAAGAATCCAATTTTATTTCCTCTAATTCTTTGCCTTCTAAATTGTAAACCTTTACTTTAAGCATATACTCTTATTTATTTTCTGCTTCAATTTTTTTAACCTCTTCTACCTTATTTTCTTTAGTTTCCTCAAGCTGAGCCTTTTTAGGCGCTTTAATTTCTTCTTTCATAACTTCTTTTTCTTCTTTTAAATCCATTTCTCCAGGTGCTATTATTTCTACTAAACCATGGCGACCGCCTGGGATAGCACCTTTAATAAAAATTAAATTCTTTTCTGGATCAATATCAACTACTTCTAAATTTGTTAGGGTTACTTGACTGCCACCCATGCGGCCTGCCATTCTTGTACCTTTAAAAACATGTTGCGGACCTTGAGCGCCAATTGAACCAGAATGCCTGACTTGGTCTTTAGTGCCATGAGTAGCGTTATGACCATGAAAATGATGCCTTTTTATCACGCCTTGAAAACCTTTACCCTTAGACGTGCCCACAACTTTAACGATATCTCCCTTGCTGAAAACATTAACACTTATTTTTTGACCTTCTTTAAATTCTTTTTTTGAATCATTTTCTATTCTGATTTCACTTAAATATCTGGCTTTAAAGGTCTTTTTTAAATGCCCTGCCAAAGGTTTATTTAACTTTTTTTTCTCTTCTAAACCGATCTGGAGCGCCTGATAACCATCTTTTTCTTGAGTTTTTACTTGGGTAATAAAACAAGGGCCGGCTTTTACAACAGTGACTGGCACAAATTTACCATCTTCTTTAAACTTCTGCGTCATTTCTATTTTTTTACCTAATATGTATTTCATAACAATTTATTTTTTCTTTGAGAAACAAAAAATCTGGCTTCACTAAAATCCAGACTTTATAAAACACGCAGAAAAATCGAAAAATACTATTCCTGGATTATTAAATTTTAGTGACTTTATTTCTCCTTAAATAATTATTTAAAAAATAAAGGTTTTTCCCGTATTTATAAGGAATCTCTCTTTATATTTTTAATAACTACTTTTTTAATTTGCAACAAAAAAATTAATTTAAAAGATAAACTAATCTTAGCTTAAATTTATTATGCTGTCAAGACTTACATTTTTATTTCAATATCTACGCCAGCTGGCAGATTCAAACTCATAAGCGCGTCAACAGTAGCCGGTGTGGGATCTATAATATCAATTAATCTCTTGTGAATGCGCATCTCATATTGGTCTCTGGCGTTTTTATGGACGAATGTTGAATTCAAAACAGTATACTTTCTTTTTTCAACTGGCAAAGGCACTGGACCAG
>Ga0209777_10006455_pt1 | contig 13199 bp, 8 predicted proteins | sample FrelakmetHBP12HB_FD_187147 | JGI IMG/M metagenome (GOLD analysis project Ga0209777, IMG submission 187147) | Freshwater lake sediment microbial communities from the University of Notre Dame, USA, for methane emissions studies -HBP12 HB (SPAdes)... | ecosystem: Environmental > Aquatic >...
CCGATCTGGCCCCTCGCCGCCGACGGCGCCGGACCTACTGCGTATTCGCAGGCCATTTCAATTTATCTCGGATGTGTGTTGAGCAGAATGGCGAGTTACAACAACACCTTCTGCGTCTGGAATATGAAGGGTGGCAGTGTCGCACAGATCTTTGCCAGGCAAGCCATTTCGATGTCCTGGGATTACATCGAAGTCAATCCACTTGAGAAAATGAGTGGCAACTGGGCTGGAAGTGTCGAATGGGTTGGTGACGTTCTGAGGGAGCTTATCTCGGGGAATGCAATGGGTTTTGCTTACCAGGTGGATGCCACTCGGCAACAGATGTCCACTGCAAAGGTTGTTTCCACCGACCCACCCTACTACGACAACATCGGCTACGCTGACCTCTCTGAGTTCTTCTACGTCTGGCATCGTCTTGCGCTGAAGCCGGTGTTCCCCGACCTCTTCTCCACGCTCGCTGTGCCCAACAAGGCCGAGGAACTGGTCGCCACCCCAGATCGGCATGGTGGCAGGGAACAGGCCCGAGCATTCTTCTTGGGCGGCATGACACAATCCATGCACCGCCTAGCCGAACAGGGGCACCCGGCTTTCCCGGTCACTATCTACTATGCCTTCAAGCAATCTGAGAGCGATGGTGCTAACGGCACCGCCAGCACTGGCTGGGAGACCTTCCTCGACGCTGTAATCCGCGCTGGCTTTGGTATCACGGGCACCTGGCCCATGCGTACCGAACGCGAAGGAGGTGTGAGGAACAACGAAAGAAACTCTCTCGCCTCCAGCATCGTCCTCGTCTGCCGCCCGCGCGCCGCCGACGCGACGACCGCCACGCGCCGCGAATTCATCACTGCGCTCAAGACCGAGCTGCCCGCAGCGCTCGCTCATCTTCAGCGCGGCAACATCGCCCCGGTGGACCTCGCGCAGGCGGCCATTGGTCCGGGAATGGCGGTTTATACGCGCTATTCCAAAGTGCTCGACGCCGAGGGCAAGCCGCTCGCGGTGCGCGACGCGCTGGCGCTGATCAACCAGACCCTCGACGAGGCGCTGGCCGAGCAGGAAGGTGACTTCGACGCCGACAGCCGCTGGGCGCTGGCGTGGTTCGAGCAGTCGGGCTTCGCCGAGGGCGAGTACGGCGTGGCCGAGACTCTCTCTAAAGCCAAGAACACGAGCATCGCCGGTATGGTCGAGGCGGGTATCCTGGTATCGAGTCGCGGGAAGGTACGTCTCCTCAAACCGAGCGAGCTGCCCACTGATTGGGACCCGACCAAAGACGCCCACCGCAACGATTGGGAAATCGTCCACCACCTGATTCGATTGCTCGAAGCCGGTGGCGAGTCTGCGGCCGTGGAACTGGTGAAGAAAATCGGTCCCAAGGCCGAGATCGCCCGCGAACTCTGTTACCGCCTCTACACCCTCTGCGAGCGAAAGAAACGCGCCGCGGAGGCGCTTTCCTACAACGGCCTCGTTCAAAGCTGGCCGGAGATCATGCGCCTGGCAAGCGAAGGCGGTCGACCGCGCGAGACGCAGACGGAGATGTTCGTAGGAGATGAAGAGTAACCCTTGACGATCGTTCGGGGATAACGGTGATCTCAATCGGCGATCTGTTGGATGGCAAGTATCGGGTCACTCGCAGGCTTGGAGCCGGCGGGTTCGGCGAAGTGTTTCTGGCCGACTACGAAGCGATTCCCGATCGGCAAGTCGCGATCAAAGTCCTTGCGCGACCCAAAGAGGGCGACCACAGCGATCTCATGTGGGAAATGCAGACGCTGGCGAAGTTCAACCATCCGCACGTGGTAGGTTTCTATCACCATTTTAACGTCGAGGATTGCCTCTACCTGGTGATGGAGTTCTGCCCCGCCGGAAGCTGGGATGATAAGTTGAGGCAGAAGGGCAAGTTTCCCCCGGAGCAGGTCTTCGCATGGGGCCTCGAACTGTGCGATACCCTCGCCTCCGTTCACGGGAACGGAATTGTTCACCACGACATCAAGCCCCAGAACATCCTGTTCATGTGGGACGGAACCATCAAGCTCGGAGACTTCGGCATAGCCAACAGCGAGGGCGGCACGCGTATGTACATGCCGCCAGAGATGCTGCTCGGGGAACGCGTGACTCGGACAGACCCACGGGTGGACGTGTACGCCCTCGGTCTGACGTTGCTTGAATCGATCATCGGACATCACCCCTTCGAGGCGTTCGATCTCAAGGAAGCGATTCAGGCGCGGATCGCCCACGACTTCGTCCCGGCAGATCTACCCCGTTGGGTGCAGGAGGTCTTGCTCAAGGCCACGCACCCAACGCCTGAGCTGCGCTTTCAGACGGCGGGAGATTTTGGCAACGCGATCCGCGCTCGGCACGTGCCCTACGTGTTCGATGGCAATCGCATCAAGGCGGACGCCCTGGCCAAGAAGGCCGAGGCCGCGATCACACGAAGGAAGTGGAAGACGGCAGAACGTCTGGCATCGCAGGCTCTGGACTTAAGCCCCGATTGCGTGGCCGCCTTGCTGGCGGCCGGCCGTTGCCAGTTGCTCATCCGTCGCATTGATCGGGCCAGCGAGTACTTTTCCCGGGCTGTGTCGATCAGCCCGCGAACGCATGTCCAAAAGGAGCTTGGTTGGATTAGCATGGAACAAGGCCGCCTGCCGACGGCGATCTCGATGCTGACCGATCACTTGCAGAGGAATGCTTCCGACTACGAAGCGTACAACCTGTTGCTGAAATGCTTTTACCTGACCGATCGCTTCGAAGCGGGAGAATTGCTCGCAGAGACGCTGATGAAGGAGAAGGCATCGAACGATTGCTTCCGCAACAATCGGTTCCTGTGCCGTCTATTGAACGGTGCTTATGCCCCCGGCGAACTGGAGAAGCTCGCTTCCCGCAAGGACTCCAATCCCTTTGTCAATCCCTTCATCGCCTACAACCTTGCTGTAGCGACAGAGAAGCCGTCGGCCTGGGAGAAGGACAAGCCGCCATCGCTTAGGTCGAAACTCTTGTTCGAAGAACACCGGTTCGGAACTGCCAGCCGCACCGGGCGAAAAAACACGCTCGTCGTCCATTCGCCTGCCGGTGCCCGTCGCGAAATCGCACAGTCGATCGTGACGTTTGGTTCCCTGAGTACCAACGATTTCCCAATCAACGACGGAAGCGTAAGTCGCCGGCATTGTGTCATCGTGAACTACCCGGACGACGTGTGGATTTACGACCTGGAGAGTACCATGGGCACGCATATTGACGGCGAGCGTCTCGGGGGTCGAAAGTTCCTCGACGGCGTGCACGACGTACAAATCGGACAAGTGCGCATCCGTGTTGCAGCAAGTAGCGATTTGTTGATTTAGGCAGGCGACCAAGAGCGGAACGGAGTAGGACATGGCGATCACCAACCACGAACGTGTCGGTAAGGCGATAGATCTGCTCAAAGTGGGGCTTGCGCCGTTTGTTGAACGGGAGTTCATCAGCATATACAAAGATCGCGCCGCCGCGGAAGCTGACCGCTTCTCGGGCGACGATCGTCTGAACGCGAAGAAGCCGATCGCGGATTGGGACGTGGGGGCGCTTCTCAAGCTCATGTGGGAATCCTGGAACGACGTCTTCCGCCGGACACTCGGCCACGCGGAACGAAGCCTCGTCTCGGAGTTGCGCGACCATCGCAACAGGTGGGCGCACCAGGAAACATTCTCGGGTGACGACGCCTATCGTGCTCTCGATTCGGCCGGGCGGTTGCTGACCGCCGTGTCGGCGCCGCAGGCAAACGAAATCGAGAAGATAAAGACGGAGTTGCTGCGCCTGCGCTTCGACGAGCAGGTCCGCGGAGAAAAGCGCAGAACTGCCGGGACGGCCATCGAGAGCGGGGCGGTCGGGAATCTCAAGCCGTGGCGCGAGGTCGTCACTCCGCACAAGGATGTGGCCAGCGGCCGCTATCAGCAGGCCGAGTTCGCCGCCGATCTGTGGCAGGTGCATTTGGGCGAGGGGACGGATGAGTACAAGAATCCCGTCGAGTTCTTCCGCCGAACCTATCTTACAGAGAGCCTCAAGGCGATGTTGGTCGGCGCGGTGCGTCGTCTGGCGGGCGAAGGCGGCGACCCGGTGGTGCAGCTCCAGACCAACTTCGGCGGCGGCAAGACACACTCAATGTTGGCGCTCTATCACCTGTTCTCCGGCATCGCTCCGACTGAGCTGGCGGGTATCGACGCGGTGATGCTGGAGGCCGGGGCGAAAAGTCTGCCGAGCGCGCGGCGCGTCGTACTGGTGGGTAATAAGATTTCGCCGGGCAATCCTTCGAAGAAACCCGACGGCACGGTGGTGCGGACGCTTTGGGGCGAACTGGCCTGGCAGCTCGGAAACGCAGCCGGAGGTGCCAAGGAGGCAAAGAAGGCGTTTGCCCGCCTTGCCGCCGACGACGAGAAGGCCACAAGCCCTGGCGATGTGCTGCGCGAGCTGTTCAAGGAATATGGGCCGTGTCTGATCCTGATAGACGAGTGGGTCGCCTATGCACGGCAGCTCCACGACCAGAGCGACCTGCCCGCGGGCGGTTTCGAGACGCAGTTCACTTTCGCCCAGGTGCTGACGGAATCGGCCAAGGCGGTTAAGAACTGTCTGCTGGTGATCAGTCTTCCCGCTTCGGATACTTCCGGGTCGCCTCACACCCAGGCCGATGATGTCGAAGTTGGCGGTCAGCGGGGGCGAGAGTCGCTGGACCGACTCCGCAACGTGATCGGGCGCGTCGAGTCGTCCTGGCGGCCGGCAAGCGCCGAAGAGGGATTCGAGATCGTACGGCGCCGCCTATTCGAGCCGCTGGCCGATCCAGCCCAATTCAAGGATCGGGACGTGGTGGCGCGGGGTTTCGCGGATTTCTACCGGTCGCAGCACGCCGAGTTTCCGCCAGAATGCCGCGACTCCGACTACGAGAAACGCATCAAGGCGGCTTACCCGATCCACCCGGAGATTTTCGACCGGCTTTACACCGACTGGTCCACGCTGGTGAAATTCCAACGCACCCGCGGTGTGTTGCGGCTGATGGCGGCGGTCATACACAGTCTTTGGGAGAAGGGCGACAAGAATCCGCTGATCTTGCCCGCGCACATTTCGATCGACGACCCGCGCGTGCAATTCGAGTTGACGCGGTACCTGTCGGACAACTGGGTGCCCGTGATCGAGAAGGACGTGGACGGCCCGAGTTCGCTGCCGCTGCGGCTTGACAGCGAAGTGCCCAACCTAGGCAAATTCTCCGCCTGCCGGCGTGTGGCCCGCACGATCTACATGGGTTCGGCGCCTCTCACGCATGCTGCGCATCGCGGACTCGAAGATCGGCGGGTGAAACTCGGCTCCGTGATGCCGGGCGAGTCACCCGCGGTGTTTGGGGATGCACTGCGGCGCCTGGCCGGCGCAGCTACCTACCTCTATCAGGACGGCCCGCGTTTTTGGTATTCCACGCAGCCAACGGTCACCAAATTGGCGGACGACCGCGCAGACCAGTTGAAGCGCGATCCGGACAAGGTCGTGCACGAGTTGGAAAAACGCGTGCGCTTCGATGTGCGCAAGATGGGAGACTTCAACCGCGCCCATCCCATGCCAGAATCGGGGGCGGAGGTTCCCGACAATCTTGATGCGGGATTGGTCGTGCTCCGAGTCGATCAGCCGCACAGCAAGGAGCCGGGAAGCCCGGCCGAGGCGGCAGCCAAGGCGATTTTGCAATCGCGCGGCAACACGCCCCGGGTCTTTCAAAACACGCTCGTCTTCCTCGCGGCGGACAAGACCCGGCTGCAGGATCTCGATGAGGCTGTGCGCAAATATCTTGCGTGGGAGTCGATCCTGGCTGAAACGGTGACGCTGAATCTTGGTCCGCAACAAGTGAAGCAGGCGGAAACCCAAAGAGATGCGGCAGAGGGGGCCGTGACGTCTCGTATTCCCGAGACGTACCAGTGGTTACTGGTGCCGGTGCAGGCGACGCCGCAGTCGGCTGTTGAATGGCAAGCCCTCAAGCTCTCTGGGCCGGAAGCATTAGCCGTTCGCGCGAGCAAGAAGTTGCGGAACGACGAACTACTGCTGACCGGGTTTGCTGCGACACGACTCAAGATGGAGCTCGATCGGGTTCCACTATGGCGCGGGAACCACGTGGCCATTAAGCAACTGGCGGAGGACTTCGCACGCTACCTCTACTTACCCCGGCTTAGGGACTCGTCGGTGTTGATCGGTGCCATCCGTGACGGCATGTCCCTATTGACATGGGAGCAAGAGAGTTTTGCCTTCGCGGACAGCTTTGACGAGGGGACGAGCCGCTACCGCGGTTTACGAGGTGGGCAGAGTGTGTCCTTGTCCAACATGGACTCGCCCGGCCTTCTCGTGAAGGGGGACGTCGCCCGCGCCCAGCTCGATGCTGCAACAGTTCCATCGTCTGCTGCGCCGATGTCCGGTGGGGTGGCCGCCGGGAGCGCTGGACAATCTTCCACCGCGGCCGGGAAGACTGGTTCGACCGGATCACAGAAGCCTCTGTCCGCGCAGCCCAAACGCTTTCACGGCACAGTTACGCTTGATGCAGCCCGCGTCGGGCGTGACGCCAGCCGCATTGCCGACGAGGTGATCGCGCACCTTGCCGGGCTAGTCGGCGCAGCCGTGACCGTGACGCTTGAGATCGAGGCCGAGATTCCCGCCGGCGCTCCGGAGAACGTCGTTCGTACGGTGACCGAGAATAGCCGAACGCTGAAATTCACGAGCCATGGGTTTGAGAAGGAATAGCTCGCTTCCGGCCTACGGGGCGCGGCAAGTTTGTCGAGTCGCGGATCGCTCCAATCGTCATGGCACCGGCAGTCTGAGGGGGAGGATCGATCCTGATTCGTGCCGAATCGTGCCGGCATCCCAGCAAGCGTCGAGCGACACTTCGAGTGGCTTGTCGCAAGTGGAGTCTTGATGAACTTGAAACGATAACAGCTAAGTAGGAACGCAGAATGATTCATCCTGTTTTCGACTTTCGGACGACCTTGGTACTGGCGGCGGAGCCGCCGGGAGGTCGCCATGGGATACGGCGTCAAGTTGACGGACTCGCAGCGGGACGAGCTCGATCACCTGCGGCTGCGAACGGCTTCGGCGGATGTCTACCGCAACTGTTTGATCATCCTGTTCTCCGATACGCACGATACGATCGCTACGATTGCTGGGCGACTGGGTTGCGGCACGGATACCGTCAAACGGATGCGGCGCTCGTATCGCCAGTCGGGCGCTGCCGGCTTGCATCCCGTCAAACCACCGGGGCGCACCAGTCGGGCGACGCCCCAGTTTCTCGCGGAGATGAAGCGCGCCATTCAGGTCAACCCCTTGACCTTGGGCTACGGCTTCTCGACCTGGTCGAGCGTCCGCTTGGGCGCGCATCTGGCCAAGGTCACGGGGATACGCTTCGGCGACGATCAACTGCGTCGCCTGCTGCATCGAGAAGGGTTTTCGATTCATCGCCCCAAGCACACCCTCAAAGGCAAACGCGACGAGAAGGCTTACGAAAAGGCCAGAAAACAACTCGTCCGCTTGAAAAAAAAGCCCTGAAACGCAACGCCTCCGAGGCATTGGTGTTCCAGGACGAGGTCGAGATTCATCGTCATCCGACGCTCGCGCGGATGTGGGCACCGGTGGGCACGCAGCCGGAAGTTCCCGCGCCGGGCAAGAATGAGAAGAAGGTCGTCTACGGCGGCGTCGACTTCGCCAACGGGCGGATCACCTACACTGTGGCTGACAAGAAGAGCGGAACGCTGTTCCTTGTCTTCCTGGTCGCGCTGGTGAAGGCCTACACTGGTCGCAAGATCCGCCTGGTCTGCGACAACGGTCGGTTCCATCATACGAAAATGGTGCAGGCGTGGCTGAAGGCTAATCGACATCGCCTCGAAGTCTTCTGGCTGCCGCCCTACTGCCCGAGCCTGAACCTGATCGAACGACTGTGGGGCCATCTGAAACGAACCGTGCTGGCGAATGTGTTGTTCGCCACGGTTGACGACTTGGTGGCGGCGTTCCGACACGGCGTCGCCCGGATCAACGGACACAAGGAACGGATGGGGTTCATGTACGATTATGACGAACTCCACGCCAAAGCAGCGTAAAGGAATCTGCGTTCCTACTTAGTCGATCACGAAGATGTCCATTTCACCCACCCTTCCGTCAAAACCCCATCCCCATCGGCCCGAATGGATCCATCGGCATGCCGGGCGGTCCGGGCGGGAACTGGCGGTAGGGGTCCATCGCCTGCATCGGATCGGGCATTGCGAACTGGTTCATCCGCTTCCACTCGTCCTCCACTAGATCGTCAAGCGACTGAGCCTGATGGGGTTCGCCGAACATCTCGGCTGCCTGATCCATTTGTTCGCCAAAGATCTGTTCGCTTGTCTCGAGCATCTCTGCGCCCAGATCAAGATCTGAATCGTTCAGTTCCGGTGACGCCGGTCCGAGTGCTTCCATCGCCACTGCCGCTTGCTCGAGTTGCGCCGCAGCTTCCTCTAGCGCCGAGTTGAAGATGTCCTCCGGCGAGGGCCCAGCCCCATAGCCACCAGCAAACTTGTCGATGATCTCGCCGTCCATGACTGTTTCCAGGTATTCACGTTGGGCCGCCATGTGCGCATGAATCTCGCCGATGGTCATGCGCACCGTGCGGATTGGATCGAAGAGGTGCTGAATACCTGTATCGCTCTGATCAGATAGTGATCCGGAGGCGGGTGCGTCCGATGCCTCGTTGACAAAGCGTCGAAGAAGCCAGCCAGCCAAATCGTGATTGATCTCCGGCTCGTCCGGAGGCAGAGTACCGGGGGCAATGCGCAACGGCGGAGTCGGTTCAATCGGCAACCCCTCCCATGACGGTGGTCCATGATAGTGCGGCCCAACGGACGAATAGAACGACCGACCTGGGTCGTACTCGGTCAAGTCTTGCCCGCCAAGATAGTCCCGACCATGGTTGTGCTGCGCTGCATGTCCCGTTGGAGGAGCATGCGTATCGCCGTGATGGCGCGTCTGGTATTCCAGCCCCGGCGTGTGGCCGTCGACCGAAATCTGTTTGCGCTTTCGATAGCGGAAGAACAAAGAACCTAACGGATCTGAAGAACTCATTCGTTGCCCTCCCAGAAGATCATTTTTCTCCCCAGGGTCGCTTCGTGAGGCAGTGACGTACACGGTTTTGTGCTCACGCCCCGGCTTTTCCGCTCGGACGATGTCGGTAGCTTTGTCGCGGCCAATGCCCGACATGTTATACAGGTGGTGGGGTCCGGTCTTGATAACGATCGGAGCATGCCTGGGGCTCGAGAACAGCCCGCGATCTCTTGCAGGGCTTTCATGAGTTACGACTCCGCACCGTGACCTGCGCTCCGTCGACGACGCAGCTCTCGCCCGGACTGACGCGGCGAATCCGACCGTTGGCGGCGTCTTCGCAAACGATATTACCATTCTCAACCCGATAGGTCACCGCCTGCTCCCTCGTCAACTTCGCGTTGGACGGGCGTTGCGCGATTCGACTTCCGATGGTTACGGCCTGCTGGCCCAAGTTGATGGTCCTCCGATCGCCTGGGGAGTACGCGACCTCCAGCCAATGTTCACGACATGCGGCCTCGGCGATGACAATCAGCAGGCCCATCAAAAAGCCCAATGCGAGCGCGCCAGTGATCCGTGCTACGAAGCCGCCCAGGTAAACGCCAACCGTCAGGTACAGCACGGCGCCTGCGATCCCACTGACCGCTCCGGCCATCAAGGCATGACGCCGGCCCAAGTTGGGGATGAAGAGAGCCAAACCCAAGCCCAGCAAGGAACCCAGGATGCTCCAGCCGATCAATCTGGTGGTAGCATCCGTCAGAAGCATGGACACTTCCCCAAGATAGGTCTCGACGAGAAAAAGAACGATGCGACTCACGACACCAACGACCGCCGCCGCGCGGAGGGTTCGCGCGTTCACATAGCCGTTATCCAGCTGGTTTGCGGTCCACAGCAAAAATGCGCCGATTCCACCCCACACAGGCAGGGCGAGGATTGTCGGCAGCCAGTAGCAGGAGGATAGGTTGCACCACAGCCAGCGGGTGCCGATGGCGGTGATGACACCCGCTGCGGTGCCGAACCCCGCGTTGAGCCATGTCCGCTTGACCGATAGACCGTCAAGCTGCCCGATCAATGCCCCGAGCACGGCGCCAAGCAGGACCGGCCCGCAAGCCAATGCGGCCACGTCGCTACGGGCGAAGGCAAAAAGGCTTTGTCCTGCTGCACCTGCCAACAAGCCCGCCGCGATGCAGCCTCCGACTCCGATCAACAAATTGCGTTGCGAGAACAACGGACGTCGCAAGTAGCGATTCTGGGCGGCGATAAGCGATACTCCAAGTCCAAGAGCCAGCAGTGCCGTCCAGCCGCCGGTGCGAGTCAAACCGCGGCCTAAGTCGTAACCGCTGCTTGCGTCAAGGAGACTCGCGCTGGCGATCAATCTCTCCGCAGCCCGAAATGCGTCCTCGAATTGCCCTGATGCCGCCCAAAGAACCAGACCCGGGTTGCCTGTTACCTGCGTGAGGAACCCACAATCGGCATCGCCCGTCCCGATCGCTACAATCTGGATCCCGCGATGGCGGATGCGCCGTGCAGCCGACAGCGCGAGTGACGGCCAGGTCGCCTTTCCGTCGGTGAACAACAAGATGTGCCGCGGCGAGGATGCAGTCGAGAGTGCTTCCTCGGCTACCTCCAGGCCAAGATTCATCGCCGTCGACCCGCCGGCATGCATTTGGTCGATCGCGCTTTCGGCTTGTCCCCTGTCCGACGTGATGGCTACGGCGAGCTTGGCATCGCTAGCAAACTGCACGACGCCTACCCGGTTTCGAGTAAGGTCCTGCCGCGTGACAAAGTTCCTTGCGGCGGACTGGACCTCCGCGAGCTTGCTGCCTTTCATGCTGCCCGAAGAGTCGATGACCAGGCAGATGGATCGCGGGCCCAATTGTGAATTTCCCACAGCTTCGGATCGCGTCCCGGCAAGAAGCCCTTCACCGACCAGTGCGCCGCAAAGGCATCCGAACGCGCCTATGAACGCAAAGCGCAATGATTTAGGAAGACGCTGTGTCGCTCGATGCCATGCATGTTGCAACCACCTGCTCGCCGACAACACGGGTTGTAAGAAACTTGCCATAAGAAACTCCTCACACTTTTCGACCGTCCAATTATGCGCGATCGTAGTCCCCCCCTCGCGTCCATTGATGACGCCCCAGTGATTTCGAGATACGGTTTTTCTGCGAAAACGGTTTGAGCGTTACACGGGCGTTTTGCCGTCAACTGCGAATCATCGACAAGTCATCGCAACGATTCGCGTGCTCGGTAAGATGCGCAGCGTGTGACAGATTGACGAGCTCAAGGCGGGGCGGTACCGAAATACCTCATGAGAAAGCTGTACATCAAGGGGCTAGTGCGGGTCGCGGGCCGGACTCGCATGGCGCTCACGGCGCCGCTGTCACTGAAAGATCTCGCGGGGCTTCGTGAGCACGCGCGTGCAACAATCCGCACGGTGGACGATTTGGTAGCCGAACGCGGGATTCGAGTTGAAGACCTTCCCGCCCCCTCACGGATGGCGTATCGGTACCTGGTCGGAATTGATTGGGATTCGGTTCGGCCTGGGGCGCCTTCCATCGAACAGCCCAAACGCGGCCTGATCCGGTTGAACGGCCTGTCATCTTTCTTCGACAAATTGCTTAACCAGCTGGGTGGGGCGGGAGCGGAAGTAAGTAGCGAGGAGAGTTACGCATCCATCGTCCGAGCCACCCAGCGGCTCTCGGACAACTTGATGGAGGATCCCATCGACCCGAGCGAGCTCACCCCTGAGTCGCGCAGCATCCTTGCGTGGCTGACGTATTTCGGCCGGAAAGACAACTTTGACCGCCTTGAGGCCGCGATCCGGAACGCTTGCAATGCACTTACGGCCGAGATTGAGATGCACCAAGCCTTGGAGTTGCCCGCGGTGGTGCACTTTCGTCCGGTGAAGAGCCTCTACCGCGTTCGCCAGTTCCATGATGCAACGCTCGTGCAGCTTCCGACCCCGATGATTTGCTTCGACTCTGGCGATTTCCTGTGCCTTGCCGCGGCCATCTGTGGCGAAAACAGTGCCCGCCAGCTTGGACTTGAACAAACGGCGACGGAAGCGTACCGCGCAATCCAGGCGGAGCTCGATGGTGGAGAGGATGATGGCCGAACTGCCGGGGCATTCCACGATCTCGACGCCGCCTTTCAGCGCGTTACTGCCACCTACTTTGCCGGCGGCATGGCCAAGCCACGGTTGGTTTGGAGCCGACGGATCACAGGCTGCAAATTCGGTCACTATGATCCCCTTCGCGATGGGCTGATGGTCAGCGCGACACTCGATTCGTCCGAAGTTCCGTCGTTCGTGGTCGACTTCATCGTCTATCACGAGTTGCTGCACAAGAAGCACGGCGCGACGTGGCAGAACGGCCGGCAAGCTGTGCACACGTCAGCCTTCCGGGAAGATGAGCGCCGTTTCGCCGAATACAAAGCCGCTGAAGAAGCGCTCAAGCAACTCGCGAAGCGGTTCGCACCCTGATTCGATCCGTCAGATGAAACCACGGCACACCCGAAGATCGCCTGCGTGGCGGGCAGGAGGTCTTTGGCGGATTGAGGGATCCTGTCCAACCACATCCGCGGCATCGTCGCCATAGACTCCTTCGTCGTTTCCTTCTGCTCGGAGCATTGATTAGTCGCAGCGAGGAGACCCGAGGGCGCACATTGCGCTGCGGCTAGTCGCAGATTCCCAGCAGCTTGCGGCGCCTCGTGACGACCTGTCCCAATCAGGCCAGATATGGGACGTTCAGGGCTTCCGACTGAGTCGGAACAGGACTCGCCTGCAAACCGGGTGGGTTTCAGGTTCCTTTGCGGTCTGCCGACAAAACGGGGGCAACCGTCGTACGGTGCAGCGGACGGTGGGTTACATCGAGGGCAAGAAGTGTCTCGAACCGTGCGCGGGGCGCGCGTATCGTCGCGGGGCGCGCTTTGCCGGAGCCGCGCAGCAACCGCGATCAGGTCTTGAACAAGGGGTACACGATGACGCAGGCGACTGCAACCACAGTATTGTTTGACAAACTCGGCGGGAGAACAGCGATTGAGACGGTAGTGAACGAGTTCTTCAAGCGCGTCCAGGGGGACCGTGAGCTGAACCCGTACTTCGCCGACACAGACATGGCCCAGACGAAGAGGCACTTCACGGACTTCATTTC
>Ga0209777_10006456_pt1 | contig 13199 bp, 15 predicted proteins | sample FrelakmetHBP12HB_FD_187147 | JGI IMG/M metagenome (GOLD analysis project Ga0209777, IMG submission 187147) | Freshwater lake sediment microbial communities from the University of Notre Dame, USA, for methane emissions studies -HBP12 HB (SPAdes)... | ecosystem: Environmental > Aquatic >...
GGCCGCAGCGCATCAAGGCCGCTGTTGAGCAGGAGAAACACAAAAGGGTAGAGCAGCAGCGTATAGACCCTGGTTACAAAAGCGATCGGGTCGAGCCAGTAGACCAGGTTGAAACCAAGCAGGCAGCACACAACAAGCGCCAGCAGAATAAAATACTTCGGATGTCTTGCTGATGAGTTTTCTCCCGGAAGCGTTTTCTTCCGCGGGAAAAGCTGTTTTGATAAATCAATGAGCGTGCCGAGCGGGCACACATAGCCGCAGAAGAAGCGGCCAAAAAGAAAAGCGGTAGCGACAGTGATGAGGGAGCACAGCATCGGCAGATGAATCTGACGTGACGCGAGCATGGTGGTGAGCGCGGCAAGGGGATCAAGCCTCAGGAAAAGATCGACCGGGAAGGACGACGGCAGCGGATCAGCAGCGAGGAAAAAGAGCAGGGTAAAAAGAATAAGAAAAAGCGTCTGAACAGATCTTCTCATGCCTGCGCTCTGAGGACCTTTATGGCATTCAGGTCCATGGTGCCAAGGCCCATGGCATGGGCGGCAGCGATGTGTTTCACCTGGCTGGCCTGGAATTTTTGGCCGTACCAGTCGACGAGTGTCACGCCGAGCGCGTCAACCGCAACCGGGTCGCGTCCGGCGATGATGGTATTCGGTTTTTCAATCTTGCCCGGTCCGGAAGGCCCGCCGTTTAACAGGGCGCGGGAGGCGTCAAGCACGGTTAAATCAATCTTTACGGCCGATACCAGGTCAGCGATGGCCTGGTTGATGTCAACTTTTGCGTGGAAGTATTCGCGGTCCCACATGATGCCCATGAGCCCCTTCATGCCGAGGCTCACGCCGGTAGTGGTGTGGGACTTTGCCGTTGGGATGCTGATAAGGACATCGCTTTCAAGAACGTCCTTCATGATTTTAATTGAGGTGATGACTTTTCCCTTCGGAACCGGGATGTCGCGGAAGAATTTTTCCTCGGTGAGGGCGAAGGTGTAAACGTTTGGTATCTGCTTGCACATCTCGGCAATGCCCGAGAGTTTCAAGCACGGCTCAGGCCGGTTGAACGGGAAATCAAGCACCAGCACTTCCTTTGCGCCCGCGTCCATGCACATCCGGGCAATGGTCGAGACAACTTCGGGGCTGGTGTTGGTGGCGCGCTCAGGAGCGTGGGGGAAAGACATGTTGGGTTTCAGGATCACCCGGCTGCCTTTTTTCACAAAGGCTTCCATGCCGCCGAGCATCTGCACGGCTTTGCGCGTTGCCTGCGCCTTGTCGCCGGTAACGAGAGCAAGGGTTGGCTGCGGCGTGCTGCCGAAGGAATTTTTTACGGCCAGGGGCAGCAGCGGCGCTGCGCTGATTGCACTGCCCAGAATAAGGCCCTGCTTAATGAATTCTCTGCGAGTGGTTTTCATACTTCTCCAGGTAAAAATAGTTGAATCTGGAACTCAGAAACTCAAAAATGCAAACCAATCTGGAACTCAGGAACTCAAGTATTCAAGAACCCTGCTTTTTGGGTTTCAGTTTTCAGACAAATATTCTTTCCTGATTTCATGAGTTCCAGATAATAGAAATTTTTAAATCTCTGCGTGCTCTGCCATTCGGCCCCGAGCTCATGGCCGAGGGGCGCTCTCTGCGGTTTTATTCTTTTTCGACCCGACTTTGTTTTCCGTTCCGCTCATAAGCCTTTGAATATTACTGCTGTGCTTTATAATTATTAATATAGCAAATACTATGCTCAGGAGCACTACCGGCTTCGGGAAGGCAATCATCAGAAGCAGTAAAGGCATGGCTGCGGCTGCAATGATTGAGCCGAGGGAAACATATTTCCAGATGCCGACCACGAATGCAAAAATGATAACTTCTATAAGAATAACTATCGGCGACAGGTAGAGAAAGACACCGAGGGCGGTCGCAACACCCTTGCCGCCCTTAAACCCGAGATAGATGGGGAACAGGTGGCCGAGAAAAGCGGCAAGCCCCATGAGGCAGGCCACTTCGATAGAACCGGTAACAGCAGCACCTGCCCAGACCGGCAGAAACCCTTTCAGCAGGTCTCCCACCAGCGTCAGCGTGCCGACTTTTTTTCCCAACACGCGGGTAACATTGGTCGCGCCGATATTGCCGCTTCCCTCCTGCCGAATGTCCCGCCCGGCAAATGCTTTAGCGAGTATCACACCGGTGGGAATGGCGCCGATGAAATATGAGGCAATGATTAGAAGTAAATATAATAATGTCATAAATAATAGCTATCAGCAGTTAGCTGTCAGTTTTCAGTTTTGTATTTAGCTGAGAGCTGAACGCTGACAGCTGTTAGCTTTTTTATACCATAGCTTCTTTCTTATGGCAAAGACTGTTGTAGGCTCGGCAGAGAAGCAGTTATTAAGGCAGGTGAATTGCAATGAAATATAGAAAGCAGAAATTATAGATGCTCAATGTCATAGATCTGAAGCGATATTTTGCGTAGGGTGTCGAAACCACCTAATCTAGGTCAAAGGCCTTTTGATAGTGAGCACTTTTAGTGCAAAAGTAAGTATTCAGCTGACCAAGGTTTGGGTTATCCTTGACCAGCGCGCTGTAAAGTTTCTCCCAGTAACGAAAACTGAAACATTGTTGACAATCCAGACGTAGATATTCTCGAACATACGCTTCTGGGTTGACGAACGAGTATTTCTGAGTATCCCTACCGTGGGCCCATTGAGTTTTGCTTACCAAGTTTACAACGTGCCAGTCGCTGCCATTTGCCATTTCGGAGGCAAAAATGATATTCCGAAAAAGTTGACTATGGAATATTTCACCCATACCGTCTCGGTCAATGTTACGCTTCGTCTCAGCTGTTGCGCGATCAAAATAGCGCTGTAATAAACTCTCGCGATCGGTAGGCTTCTGGCCGCCTTCTACTTTTCCTTCATGAGATCGGGGATTACCGGAGCTGAACTTTGCTTCGATGCAGATGATAAGTTGACCAGGGAGCACTAACATGATGTCGGGTTCTGTCTTAAACCTCTTGATGTCACTCTCTAACCTATCTCTGACCGCGTCAAGCGGCTGAAAATGCTCACCGCTCTTACATCCCTTCACGTCAATCAACGTCCCCCAGAGATAAAGACAGGGTTCTGCATCAATCTCACGACCGGTTAAAAATTGCACCGCATGACGTAGTTGTCCTGCTTCCGCGAGTCCCACAAAGACGTTCCAGCTAAGGGCATCCTCCGACATCTCGTAACCTAGCCGGTGGCTCTCTGCTTTCTCTACGGATCCGAGCGCAACCTCACGCGCAAGGTCCTGACGAATGCGAAAATTGCGCAGCCGGGCCTTATTGTGATTCTCAACACCATTCCAGTATACGAAGGTGTTTGAGTGGAGCCGGATTCCATGTGTGGGGCAGAAGGGTAGTTCGCGCCGGCGATAGGGGATGTTCACCAGCTTCGTTGAACAGGCCGTAATAGGGCAGACAGCGGGATACAGCGACTCTAATCGTTTGGACTCGAAATCTTTGTACCCGAAATGTTGAAAGCAATCGGAGGCTCCGATGTGCAAGTTTCGTTTTCGCATATCAACCTTTTAATGGTCTTCGGATTCTTGCGGATACAATCACTTATTGTTTTGTATCAAGTGAAAATAGGGACAACAGAGCCCTATTTACAAGCATGGTTTGATTTGCTTGAATGTCTCATCATAAATCGAGCGTATATTTTTAAACCCTGAATTTGACTGTGGGAGAGCAAATACATGTATACCTTTGAACATCTGAGGCTTGAGAAGACAATCCGATAAGTTTTCAAATAATTGATTTAGGTAATACGTGTAGAATGACTCTGTTGCTACACTTCCGTACAGTAGAATTGCTTTTGGCTTCAATAAATCAAGCTCCTGATTAAGCCACTGCCTACATGTGTTTATTTCTTCTGGAATAGGGATATTATCACGACTGTTATTATCTTTCTTGCCTGGAAAACATTTAACAATGTCAGTGCTATAAATTAACTTAATCTTTTCATTTGATGGTTTTATTGTATATCCGATTGTGTTGAAATACTTTTCAATAAAACTTCCTCCAGAACTTGTTTTGCCATCGATGTGATGGTAAGGTATGCCAGATAGGCGAACTTGGGTTTCAGCTAAAGACTGGCCAACAACCAAGACCTCAGAGTTTAAAATTCGATCAAATACTTCTCGTTCAACCTTTTTTTCGTCGGGTTTTATAGTTCCACCTGGGAATCCATGGCATAAAGAACACTTGTGAATTGTACTATAAAGCTCTTTTAGTTTTTGTACATCTGAGTTCGCCATTCTCTCTAACTCCTTTTCGCGTATAGCGCTTGAACTAAGCCGCCAAGCGATAGTACTTTATCAAATATCAAACGGGGCTTATTCTTGATCATCTTAAGTCATTCGATAGTCACTCGAGAGAATTCGGGACGTTCCCATTACTTCCCCATGCTTTTAAATTTCTTCAGCCCATACTCAAGCAAGATTTCTTTTGGAGCATTTTTTAAAAAATTGACGACCTGAGTAAAAGATTCAATGCCTTCTTTAAGATTGAATATCTTGGAACAGATTAACAACGATTCGATATGCATTTTACGGGCATATTCAAGAGAAATACCATAAACACCCTCAAGGGCTTTTTCGGTCAAGCCGGAATATGCGCTATTGCCTCCATGAGTATATGAGCTAAGCAATGAATAGATTTCTAAGTATTCTTGCTCATATAAGGGGCCAAAACTCTCAGCACGTTTTCTAATTGAAGCACCGGACCAATGATCGGGCCAGTTAAGGTCTCCTTTTTTAGTTCTACCCCATAATAAGTCAACTTTTGCTTCGATTTTATTACTCTGTTCTGGTTTCTCAACAAAGTTTTTTCGCGCAACTGAATCAAGTAGTGAATTATTAGCCAATTCAGGATATTCTTTTTGAAGATCAACAATCCTGTTGGCTTTTCGAAAGCGATCCACTTCCGAAAAAGCGGAGAAACGATCTAAGTTTTGCTGTGTAATGTCTGGCGACGACAGTAACTTCATATCGAGCAAAAGCTCAAATACTGTACGGGCAATGACGGCTACTGCATTAAAGTCAATCTTATGATTCAGACGGACAAGAGAGCATGCAAGAGTATGTATACGCAAGAAAATACCCAGCACTGCTTCTTCTTGTTGAGAGAGATTAATCTGTCCTTTTAAAGTGCCAATGACTATTGACTGAACAAAGTCAACGGCCTCTTTAAGTCCGTCGTGGTATGAACTTAAAAGTTCGTGTGTAGTGAAACCTGGGCTTTCAGACATATTTATTTGAATTTATGTTGAGACTGGGGAGTGTTGAAAAAGTGTCCCTGCGAAAAGATTATATGATATGCTGCAGTGCAAAATCAATATAATCATGGAGACACAATGATACGGCTTTAGTGTATGTAACTGAGCAAAGCAGGCAAGCACGGCAGCCGGAGCTGACCGGTGGAGGATTAATCCGTTCAATGGGCGGCTGGTCGGTAGTGAAAGGGCTGCGGCAGCAGGGGGACCGGGAACTCGGAGATGAGAGGATACTTGGCAGCAGTGAATTTGTGCAGGAGATGCTTAATCAGGCCCAAGGGGCAGTTAAATACCAGATAACATCCCGTAATAGTATGAAAACGATTGAACAAGAATTAAAGGTGGTGTGTAAAGAATCGAACAGTACAGTAGAGCAATTACAATCGGGCAGCCGGCGGCAGCCACTACCGAAGCTGCGAAAGAAATTAGCCTACAGATTTGTCGGAGAGTATGGCTTGTCACTTGCAGAGACGGCCCGCCAGCTTGGCGTATCGACATCAGCCATTGCAAAGATGCTGAAACGAGAGTGAAAAACGAGAGTGAAATAGTAAGTGTAATTTGTCAACAACGTCCCCTAACCTATACCTAACCTATACTAACCTATAGTTGTTTTTAGTAATTCATTTTTACTTTGCGCCTTTGCGAGAGATTACTGTTTTTAATTTATTTCAGGATATGATTATTCCGTCATGTCCCAGTGCGTGTTCCAGTAATTCCAGGCAAAGGGCCATTCATCCTTGAGCATCATGACCATGAATTTCATAATTTCAAAACCCTGGTTGCGCTCCTCTTCCTGTGCGGGAAATTTTTCCCTATTCTTTATGACAGCAGCCATGCGTTTGCCGAGGTCTGCTGCGGCTTTCATGAGGTTGGCCTTCTCATCATCATCCCCGAACTGCGCGCGCACCGCGCTTACATCCCCCACCCTCCAGAGGCCCTGCATTGTCATGACGGTATTGAGATAGTTGACAACAACTTCCGGGTCAGAACCGCCGGAGGTAACTACGACGGCACCGTATTTGCCGCGCAGCTGCTGGCAGTGCAGCAGAAGATTGCAGCGGTCAATCAGCGCTTTCATCTGGGCGCTCACCTGCAGGGTGTAATTGGGGGTCGCAAAGATAATGCCGTCTGCCGCGAGCATGGCCTGTTTCACTTTTTCAAAATCATCCTTCTGGTGGCACGTGCCGGTGACGTGGCATACATTCTGGCACCCCTTGCAGGGAAGCACGATGAGGTCGCTGAGCGAAAATATGTCTGTTTCAATGCCTTCCTGCTGCAATGCTTTGAGCAGGGGCTCTACCAGCGATCCAGTATACCCCTGCATGCCCTTCGGGCTTCCGACAATAGCTATCACTTTCATAGTTTTTCCCTTCCGGAAAAAAGCTGACAGTCCCGAATCCCGAAAGCTTTCGGGATTTCGGGATCAGCTATCAGCCGACAACATGATAATTATTATTTCGTAACTGCATCAATTTCAGATTGCAGATTTAATATCAAACAAGGGACAACAGGTACAGGAAGTGAAGCAGGCTGTTGTCCCTTGTTCTTTCTTTTCAGCAATTATTTAACAATAACTTTGCCCTTGAATTCCTTGTTATACGGCCGTGCCTCAAGGGTCGGGGAAAAAAGCAGAACTTTACGCATGACGTAATTGAATTCGCCCTTTTCCACAAAGCACATGCTGGCGACTGACCCTATGGGTATCCGGTCAGAGATGAATGAGCCTTTATCATCAATGATAAAATGAACCGGGCTCTTGCAGGCCATGGTGACCTGCTTGCCTTCAAACTGCAGTTCAACGATAGAGGAAGACTCGTTTATCCAGATAACCGTGGTACCCCGATCAATAGTGAGTTCCTCGGGATTAACCCCAGCTACCGCGTTAACGCGGATGATCTTGACTTCTTTAATATTCATTTCAGGAACAATTTTTCCTTTATCTTTATTTTCAATACCTGCGGCAGCGCTGCCCAGGCTGAAAAGCACTGCCAGCGCAACAATAGTAAGGTGTTTTAAAATATTCATAGTCTTTAGTCCCTCCTTTAAAAGTATGGTTAATTTCAATGGTATCTTAATTAGCTATGCAGCTGCCTGTGGCGCGCTCTGTGTATAGCTTATGCCCGGTTCCATGGCAAGCGGCATTGGCCGGATTACACCTTTAATAATATATACGAAAGCTGTCATGTAGGCGAATGTTTTTGGTATCATGAACAGTCCGAATATGGGTTTCACCGGTATGAGCGCAAGGGTGAGGATAAAAAATATAAATGAGAAAACAAAGCAGACGCCTATAATGTTTAATGCCCGTTCCTGAAGCGCCGTTACCCGGTCTGTTGTTTGGGCGCGGGCGCTTCTTGAGCAGCGTATCAGCTTCCCGACCGTCATTAAGCCGAAAATAACAAACAACAGCATGTGGGGGGACCAGATAGATATATCGTAATCGATAGTATAAATGCCGAAGGCATTAGGCACGGCTCCCGGAAGAATGAACAGCATGGCCAGCAAAGCCAGGCCCAGGGTAATTTTATCGTAGCGCTGAAAATTTTCCTCCTGATAACGGGACACAACAAACAAAGCCCACAGGGAATAATAAATCATAAAAATCAGGCCGTCAAAAAAATAGGCAAACGTCTGCAGTTCAAATATTGTTCCAAGAATGTTTATTGATCCTGTCGGGCTGGCAGTATAAACGGTGACCGTATAGGCTATCGTGTGAAGCAAATCACCGATAAAAACAAACACCGGCCCCAGCCAGAGATACAACATTTGCTTCCCTGGCTGATCGCTCAGTTTCCCCCATTTCTGAAATGCCAACACCCCTGAAACAGCAACTAAAACAAGCCAGATAAGCATCAGTGCCCAGGTAGATACGATGGTCATAATGGTTGCGGAGTTCATGTGAACTTCCTTTCAAATATTTGAATGCTTTCTTTTACAAATCTATTTATTTTCCCCGTGCTTCCCAAATGTGTTTAACCGGCTTATCTCCTGTTGAATCAAAATAGGATATCTTATCAGGAATAACCTTAATAATATTGAGGGTTGCTTTCACCTCATCAGGAAGCGGGCCACCGCTGACAGTTCTGCTTATTTCATCTATTCTTATGACCGCTGTGCCTTTCGTGAACTCTTCAGGATTTTCCTTCATGGTCAGGATCAGGGCCGTTCCCCACATCTGCAGGCCCCGAGCGTTTTTCATATAACCTTTCCCGACGGGCATGAAGACAGCCAGACAAATTCTTGGATTCTTTTTCATGTTTTCGAGCTTTTGGCCCTGATCTGAGACAAAATACATAGTCAAGCCATCATTTCGTGCGTCAACCGGGGTATTGCGGGGCATGTTATTACTGCAGATCGCGAGAGCACAGGTGAAATAGTTTTCACCATGTTCATGAAGGAAGTTAATGATAATATTTTCTATTTCTGCATTACTGGTTGTCATCGTATCCTGCCAGGTTTGTTACGTGTTCGGTTCACATTATTAACAATGTGCAATGAGCGTAATACAGTTTATTGCGCTAGCCCGGTTAATTTTTCACACAGCTGCCACAGGTCTTTTTGCAGCTGCGCGTTTTTGCATTTTGGAGATGGATCCTTTAACTGCTTTTGAGAAAAATATTTGCCGGTCACATTGTTGACTTCATCTGAGCCTGCCAGGAAGATGCTGGCATGCGCGCCTTCCTCAGGCGTGATCATGAACCGGTTGATGATTTTGTCCAGCAGTGCCTGATACCATTTCCCCGGCCATATATTCCAGATAGCGGTGGCAGTGTGCCCGGGATGTACCGCGTTTGCCGTAACCCCCGCGTCTTTTAAGCGCTCGGCCAGTTCCAGGGTGGCGAGCACGATGGCAAGCTTGGAATCTGCGTACGCAGGGAACCCGCTGTATTTTCGTTTCTGCCAGTTGATGTCGCTCACGTCGAACTTGCTCTGATAGTGGGCATTTGATGACAGGTTTATAATACGGGACCCCGGTGTTTGCTTTATAACCGGCAGCAAAGAATTGATGAGGAGGAAGTGGCCTAACAGATTAATCCCGATGGTTTTTTCAAATCCGTCACGGGTTTCCTGCCGCGTGTGGCAGTAGACGCCGGCATTATTAATTAATACATCCAGCCGCTGGCACTTCCGGGAGAATTGCTGCGCAAACTCCCGGATGGAGGCTAACGATGCCAGATCTATCTGCATGAGCTCAATGTTTGAGTTGCCGCTTTCCTTCTTAACAGCCTCGCACACCGGCCGTGCGAGGTTCAGATCAATGCACGCCATGACAATGGCAGCGCCTTTTTTTGCAATGCCTCTGGTTGTTTCCCTGCCGATATCGCCGTCAGCACCGGTAATAAGAACTGTTTTTCCCTGCATGGCACAACCTCCGGAAGGATTCAAGGGGCCCAGGGTTCGAGGGTCCGAGTGCTAAAAACAATTTTTCACTGGAACCCTTGACCCCTCTCGCCGCGCTGTCGCTCTGGCGCAGCGGGTGAATCCTTGAACCCTATGGCTTCATTGTCTCTTAAACTTCCACACGCAGCCGGTTTCCTCCCATATAATCTCGGTCGGAATAATGCCCATTTTGGTTGTCGGGTGGTTGGGGTGCGTGAGGTGCATTTTTTCCAATTCGCAGATTTCCCGGCCCTCAAACGGCAGGCCGCATTTCTTCACTATCTCGTTCTGCTTTTTAAGCCGCAGGCAGTTCTTGAACCGGACGGTAATTTCACCGTCCTCAGCTTCTGATACTTCGTACTCCCCCGGACCGTGCATCATCTGGTCGGCGTAGAGAACTTCCTTGATGGCTTTATTGAGCACCATGTTAGGCGCAAGGTTTGAAGCAAGCTTGCCCATGAACTGCGCGATGGGGCCCATAAATCTCCCCATCATTTTTCCGTACGCATCCACCGTGTCGCTCACCCACTCATTCAGGGTTCCCATGCGTTTGTGGGTGTAGTAGCTGATGGCATGGTCCATGGTGAAGAAATCATGGACCCGGTCCCACTTCTCTTCAACAGACATGTCTTTTATGTCAGGTTTTTTCATCTTGACTTCTTTTTTTGCCATACTTCTTCCTCCTCTGCTGATCTGTTTATGCCGCCTGCCTAGCAGCTTTATTTTTTATGATTGCCGCATTGGGGCAGACGCGGGCGCATGCACCACATTCAACACACGTATCGGTTATTTTATAGTACCAGTCGTATTCAACGATAGACTTTGTCGGGCAGATCTCCCAACAGGTGCCGCACATGATGCAGTCTTCTGATATACAATAGGCCATCAATATCTCCCTTCATATTAAGAGTTCAAGAGTTGTGAGTTAAGGAGTTATAGAATGCTTTGCAGTTTCAAGCTCCTTAACTCCCCGACTCCATTACTCATAACTACTATGTTACGTTGCCAGCCCGGTCTGAATGTTGTCCAGATTTTTAATAACCAGCGGCAGCACGGAATAATGAATCATGCAGTACATATCGCCATCATCAAGCCCCATGAGAATGCGCGATTGCTCGTCTCCCATGGTAAATGACATGGTTTTGGTCCTGAACACAGGCGGAAAGGCGCTGTTGCACCAGGCTGTGCCCGATGTCCCGTGAACCAGCTCACCTGTTTCCCAGGTGTAGGCTTTGCACAGGCGCTGAACTTTGCGCGCATCTGCCACGATTAAAACCACCTCCGGGTCTTCCACATCTTCCAGTGCCCCGATCACCTGATATTTATGGTGTTTGAAGTGGTGTGGTATCTGCTGATTGACCCGGCGAAAGACCTGCCGTGTGGCATATCCCCTGCTGACACCTATGGTCTGATCCATGCCGCCATCAAATTCTTCTTTTACAACTTTTCTATTACCCAGTCCGGAAAAGACGGCGCCGCCGCACAGGATATTAGCGTTGGTGATATAAACCGGTTTTCTACCTTCTTCCCAGAGCTCTGCAGCGATGGCACAGTGAAAGGAGACATCATCTCCATACGGCTCCGCATTCACAGGAACATCATCATAGAGTTTAAAGGCGATTGCCTTTCGCTGGTACCCATGTTCCTTAAGCTTTTGGGCATATTCCTTGTTCTTACTCATGTGTTCATCCTCCCTTTCCTTTAGCAGGCTGTTGAAAAACACCCATCTGCTTCGTTGCGCTCATTCCCGCAGCTATCGGGATCATTGCGACGTATGGTACAGTACGCCTCATTCCTCATGATTTCGCGCGCCTTGCATCCGGATGTTTTTGACCAGCCTGAGAGAAAACTACTTTTTCGACAACCTGTTAGTCCTGCTGCTAGCCCAGCATATCATCAATGTCCATCCCCAGCTCATTCATCTGCTCGGTAAGAGATTTGCTGGAAACTTTTTTATAGCCTTTCTCCCGCGCGAACGCTTCAGCGTTCTCAACTACAAAATCAAGGATGCCCTCGGGGACTTTTTTTATAATGTCTTTCGCCTCCTCATCCCATTCCATAGTGAAGGCAGGTCCTGATGGTTTATCAGTTTCACGCGGGACCTCTGATTTTGCGTCATTGCCAAACTTCTGCCAGAATTTGGAATCGGGCGGCTTGGTAAACCCGAGATTGGCCTTCGCGTCAATTTTCACATCCACCAGCAGCTTGGGCAGGTTAGCGGCAAATTCAAGCGGAATAATTACAAAGAGCTCATCCTGCTTGATCCGGTTATACATCCTTCCGCCAAAATCACCGAATGTTACCACGACATTTCTTTCATGCCAGGGAGTGGCAAACAGCTCTCCGCACAGAGATGTTCCAAATCCGCCGTGGGGCGTAATGCCGTCCTGAATCACTCTGCAGGCTGAAATGAGACTTGCGTTATGTGCATTACAGACAACCACGATCCAGTCAACCGCTACCCCTTCAGGCACCTCGGCAAGTGGAGCAGCGCCGATAGCTTTCACCATGCCGGGAGGAAGATTGCGGGTGCCTGATTTCAACCGGGCAGCACCTTCGTAGCTGAAGAAGCTGCTGGTGGTTGACAGATATTCTCCGGAGACGATCTCTTTTTTACCCGGCACCATTCCCGCGTGATACGTGCCCACCAGGCAGTCATGGTGTCCGGCGTCGAAGTAGACCTTTTTGCCTTCATCCATGGCCAGGCGCACCAGCGTGCACGGCTCGCCGTCGATGGGCTCATACCCTTCAGGGATGCGGTCGCGGAACAGGCTAATGGCAACCGGCTTTCCCCGGACCTTTCCCTTGCTGACCAGGATTTCAGAAATATATTTTAAATTAATCATACCTATTTCACATTATGAAATCTGCTCGCAGCGAGCAATCCGCAATCACGGGACCCCTTGAACCCGCCGCAATCGGCTCCTCCCGATTGCAGCTTATTTTCCGCCGGTTATAAATTTAGGTTTAAACAGTAAAATAAAGCTCGGGATAATGGTAAGAGAGAATACCATGTTCAGCAGCAGCACAATTCCCAGCAGCATGCCCATCAGCGCCTGGAACATAAGCTTTGAAAGAAACCAGAAGGCAATGCCGCACACAATGGTAGTGGCGATATACATGATGGCCTTGCCGGTTGTTCCCATGGCGATGATCACCGACTCATTAAGATTATTATTCTTGCGGAATTCCTCTATGACTCTACTAAAAAAATATATACCATAGTCAACGCCGAGCCCGATGCTGACCGCGGCTACCGGAAGCGTCGCCGTGGTCATGGGAATCTGCGGGTCGCTCAGCACCATTAATGCATAGACCAAGCTGTTTGCAAGAATCAGCGGAATGCAGTTGAGAATACCGGCAACAATGGATTTGAAAGATATGGCACAGAATATAAATACCGTGAGTATTGCCATGATAAACGTCCAGAACCCGTACATGACCAGCGCTTCGTTTATTGCTGCCTGGATACCCACCGTGCCGCCTGCCATACGGTAATGAACCTGCGGGGCCCCGGGCACCG
>Ga0209777_10006457_pt1 | contig 13198 bp, 11 predicted proteins | sample FrelakmetHBP12HB_FD_187147 | JGI IMG/M metagenome (GOLD analysis project Ga0209777, IMG submission 187147) | Freshwater lake sediment microbial communities from the University of Notre Dame, USA, for methane emissions studies -HBP12 HB (SPAdes)... | ecosystem: Environmental > Aquatic >...
ATCTCTCGGAGAACTTCATGGCTCCTTCTCCTTGGGGGCGCCCGACGCCTTCGGCGCCTTTTCGGCGGGCGCTTTTTCCGCCGGCTCCTTTTCCACCGTCACCGCCATGCCATCCTCGAGTTCGTAGTTGCCTTCAACGATCACGACCTCCCCGGCCTTGATGGCATCGCCAACAACTTCCACCTGCGTGTCGTCCTCAAGGCCCGTCTTGACCTCGTGCCTGACGGCCTTGTTGTCCTTCAGGGTATAGACGACGTGCTTTTCCTCTTCCGGAAGCACGGCCGACCGCGGAACAGCCAGGGCCTGCCGCGAATCGACGATCGCTTCGCCCCGGACATACGTTTCCAGCAGCAGTTTTGCTTCCGCCGGCAGGGCGACGAACACATCCACCAGGCGGCTGGCGGGATTTACGCGGCGGGTGACCATGCGTACGCGGCCCTCAAGCGGCTTGGCTTCGCTGTCGTGGACCGAGAAGATACGGACGGGCTGGTTTGCCTGGAGGTCTCCGGCATCGCCCGGCTCAACGCCCAGGCGGACCTCAATGCGTTTCTCCTCGGCCAGTTCCACCAGCGGGCCGCCTGCCGGCACGATCTGGCCTTCCTGCGCCAGAAGGGCGTTGACGACGCCGGTGATCTCGCAAGAGACCCTCGCGTTGTCGATCCCCAGTTTCTTCAGGTTCTCCATCTGAAGCTGGGCAAGGGCCAGGTCCTGCTGGGCCGCCAAGACCTCCTGCGTGGCTTCCTGTTTCTCGAGGCCTTCCAGCTTCAGTTGCGCCGCCTGAACTTCCTGCTGGGCCTGAATTACCTCCTGGTTGGTCGCCAGTTTCATCTCGATCCGCCGCTGGGTCTGGGCCAGGATCTTTGCTGCCGAGTCCCGCGCGCCGCGGGCAACCTGCAAGTCGGTCGCCGCCGCCTGCTTGGCCTGGGCCAGTTTGCGGGTCGCCGACTCCACGCCGCTCTGCGCCTGCTTGACCGCCAGGAGCGTGCCCGGGCTCGGGTCGACTTCCACCAGCGCCGTTCCCGCCGCCACGGCCTGGCCGGGCGTAGCCAGCAGGCGCCGGACGCGCACCTCAAAGGGCGCCGAGTATACGTGGACGGCCTCGGGGGCGGCACGCACGATGCCATACGCGACGACCGTCCGGCCCATGGTCGTCATGCGGGCCGCCGCCGTCTTCACCGTGGCGACCTTCTGTTCCTCTTTGGCCTTCTCTTCTTCGCCCGAAATGCCTATGCGGCCCGAGATGTAGCCGATAACGCCGGCCGATGCCGCGACAACCACGAGCACCAGGACCATGAGCACCCGTTTCACGGGAGCGCCTCCTTCCGTTGGGCCTGTCCGTCTGCCGCCGCGGCAGAAGGGGCCTTGGCGCCCGCCAGGTACCGGCCGGACGCAATCTCCAGGCCAATCTGCATTTCCACGAGTTCCTGCTTGAGCTTCAGGATCTCAATCCTTTTCTTGGCCAGGTCGTTCTTGGCGCGATAATGGCTAAGGATGTCCATCTGACCGCCCGCCATCGCCTCCTCGCAGGTCTTGACGAGCCGCTCCAAGACCGGCACGGCGGCCTCGGCGTACGCGATCTTCTGGGTGACCGACTCGATCTCCCCCAGGAGCTCGGCGATATCGCTGCGGGCCTCGAAAACGCGGGTGGTGAACTCGTCGAAAAGTTTTTGGCGTGTGGCCTGCTCGATGGCGATGTTGCCCTGGTTCAGGTCGAGGGCCGGAAGGTCAAGGTTCAGGGTCGGTCCGAGGGTGTAGAAGTTGCCGGTGTCCTTGGTGTGCGCAACCCCCAGTTCCAGTTTCGGGAACCGCCGGAGGATGGCCTCCCGAACCGTGGCTTCCTGGCTCTCGTAGCCGCGACGCAAGGCCAGCAGGTCGAGGCGCCGGTCGGCCAGCCCATCCAGAAGTTCCGCTGCGGCGGGCAGCGATAGCTGCGATGGCAACTGCGTGTCCTTCTGGATGAGGACCTCGGCCTGCGGCGGCAACCCCAGAGACCGGTTGAGCGTCACCCGCTGCTTGCGCAGGTCCTGGCGGATGTCGAGGACGGCGGCGTGGGCTTCCTGGAGGGCGGCGTCAGCCGCCGCGAGTTCCAAGGTCGTCATGAGGCCTTGCTCCATCGCGCACTTGACCGTCTCGGCGTTCTCCTTGAGGCGTTGTTCGACTTGTTCGGCCGTGGCCAGTTGCAACTCCAGGCCGACGCAGCGGTAGACGGCCGTCTTGGCCGCCTGGGCGACCTGCCACTCCTGCCAGGCGATGTCGAGTTCTATGGAGGCGGCCTGAGCCTTGGCGGCGTCCTGCTTGGCGCCGAGGGTAATGAGGCCGGAGAAGTCCCACGCCAGAGTGATGTCGTAGGCGTCCACCTCCCCCTTCTGCTTGACGGGCAAGGTTCCGGCAGCGGCAACGGTCGGGTTGGGCAGGATGCCCGCCTGGATGATCTGGCCGGCTGCTATGCCGCGCTGGTCTCGTGCGGCCCTTAGGGACGGGTTCGCCAGCACCGCCAGGATGGCGGCCTCATCGGGCGACAGGCCGTCGCGCTCGTCAAAATCGACCGGGGCCAGGAGGGGGTGGCGAATCGACCTGGCCTGGACGCGAATCGCCTCCATGCTGGGCGGCGTGAGCGACTTCTCCACCGTGGCGGGCGTAAGCGGCAGGGGATGATAGCATCCGGCCGCCATGATCCCCGACGCCAGAGCGACAAACAACACCAACCGTTTCCTAAATGGCATGGCGTGCCTCGCTGGGTCCGAAATCGCTTCAATATAGTACCAGGGGAACATTAAGCGAACCTTAAAGAGGAGGAAAGAGTTACGCCCTCCGAGCGGTTGTGGCACAGTCGCCTTGGGCGACCGGGCCGCAGATTCAGAGGGCGCGCGGCAAACGGACTGTCACGCTGGTTCCGGCGTCCGGCAAGGAGGCGATTTTGATGTCGCCGCCATGGCGGCGGGCGATCTCGCGGGCGATGGACAGGCCGAGCCCGGCGCCACCGGTGGCCCGCGACCGCGACGGGTCCGCGCGGTAAAAGCGGTCGAACAGGTGCGGGAGCGATTCCGCCGGGATCGCAACGCCGGCGTCGTGAACGCAGACGGCCAAGTGGCCGTCGGCATCGTCGGACATCGTCACCCGCACCGTGCCGCCCGCGGGGCCGTGGACGATGGCGTTGTCGATAAGGTTGCCGAACAACTGGCCGAGCTGGCCCTCGTTGCCGCGCACCGTTGCCGGCCGGGCAGCGTCGACGACGATCTGGCTGCCTCTCTGCGCCGCCTCAGCGACATGGTCGGCGGCCAGGCGCTGAAGCACGCCGTCCAGCGACACGTCGGCGGCGTCGGGCAGGCCGTTGACCTCGTCCAGCCGCGCCAGAACCAGCAACTGGCCCATGAGCCGCTGCATGCGCTCCAGGTCGCCCAGCGTCTCGTCGATGGCCTGGCGGTATTCGGCCGGGTCGCGGTCGCGCGTCCGGGCGGCCTGGAGCGTGCTCTTTGCCAGGGCCAGGGGGGTGCGCAGCTCGTGCGATGCATCGGCGGTGAATTGCCGCTGCTGCTCCAGCACGCGGTCCAGGCGCTCCAGCATGTTTGCCAGGGCGGCGATGAACGGCCGCAGTTCGCTGGGTGCCCGGAGGTCCTCAAGTCGCTCGCTGCCGAGGTTGCGGTGCGTGATGCCTCGCAGCCGCGCCGCCGTCTTTCCGATCGGCCGCAGGGCCCACAACACGATGATCGTCGCAACGCCTCCGCCGATGATGGTCATGCCGACGCCGAGCATGAGCAGCGTTCTCAGGAACTCATGCATCTCGTGCTCGACGTGGCGATCGGCGGCCGCGACCGCAAAGGTGGCCTTGAGCGACTCGCGCAGGTCGTGGTAGGCCACAATCGAAATGACCACGATGACGGCGGCGATGACGAGCGCCACCAGCAGCGAGATGCGCCATTTCAGGGGCAGCGGCCTCACGCGGGAAGCTCTCCAAGCACGTACCCCTGGCCGCGCACCGTGTGGATCAGCCGGTGGCGCGGGCCCGGGTCAAACCGTTTCCGCAGCAGAGAGACGTAGACCTCGATCACGTTCGAGGCCGTCTCCGAGTTGAAGTCGTACAGGTGCTCCTCGATGTCGGCCTTCGACACGACCTCGCCGGCGCGCATCGCCAGGTACTCCAACATCCGGTACTCCATCGCGCCCAGGAGCACCGTCTTGCCCTTGAAGGTCACCGAATGGGCGGCCGTGTTGATCCTGATGCCCCCCACCGTCAGCGCGGGGTTCGGCCGGTCGTACGCGCGGCGGATAAGTGCCCTGCACCTGGCCACGAGTTCGCCCATGTCAAAGGGTTTGGTGAGGTAATCGTCGCCGCCGAGGTCCAGGCCCTGCCGGATGTCCGCCGGCGTGTCGCGCGCCGTGAGTATGAGCACCGGCGTTCGTGAGCCGGCCGCGCGAAGGGCCTTGAGAATGTCCAGGCCGCCCAGGCCCGGCAACAGGAGGTCGAGAATGACAAGGTCGTACGCGCCGGACCCTGCCATGTGCAGGCCGTCCTCGCCGTCGGTCGAGGTGTCGACGGCATAGGAGACCTCCTCCGCCAGGACGCGCGCGATGTTCCGCGCCAGCCGCTCTTCGTCCTCGATAATCAAGACTCGCACAGGTGAGGCTCCCATAAAAACGTTACCCGCGGGGATTGTAACAGGGTGCCGCGCGAAGGGAAAGACTGATACGGCGGGACTGATACGGCCTGCACGTTCTTCCAATACTGGACAGCGTATCAGGGCGCCTGTATAGTAGCCTGTGGACGTGCGTCGCCGTTACGCGAGGGCCGCATGATCACCGTCACCGAAGAAGTGCTCGAACAGATGGTTCAGGCCATCGTCCGCGAGGTGGACCCGGAGGAAATCTGGCTGTTCGGGTCGCGCGCCCGCGGCGAGGCCGGGCCGGATTCCGACGTGGACCTGCTTATAGTCGAGCGCGAGCCGTTCGGGCCGGGGCGCAGCCGGTGGCAGGAAGTGACCCGCCTGTACGAGGTTGCCGGACGCCTCGGCGTGCCGACGGACATTCTGGTCTATAGCCGAAGCGAAATGGACCGCCGCCGCCAGTGGAGAAACCATGTCATTGCGCGCACCATGAGGGAGGGAAGGCTTCTTTATGAGCGACGTTGAAGAAGTCCGCGAACTGCTTGTGATGGCCCGGAAGGACCTCAAGGCGATAAGGGCCATGGGCGACAACCCCGAATTCGACGACGAAATCTTCGGCTTCCACGCGCAGCAGGCGATTGAGAAAGCGTTGAAGGCATGGATCGCCCTGTTGGATGTGGAGTATCCGTTGAAGCACAACCTGACTACTCTCCTGCGCCTACTTGATAGTCAAGGGGTAGAGGTGTCAAAGTGGTTGGGCCTTGCCAGGTATAATGCCTTTGCCGTCCAGTTCCGTTACGAGCAGAGCGAACCGAGCGGCGCAAGCCTGAATCGCGCAGACGTGGTTCGAGACGTAACGGGAATTGTGGAACACGTCGAAAGACTGGTCGGATAAACAAGGCCCGCCCGACTTACTTGAAGTACCCCACCCCCCGCCTGAACATCGCCAGGCCGTCACCGAACTTCTTGGGCGGCAGGCGGGTCCACTGCGGATGGTGCCAGGGCAGGGCGTGACGCTCGGGGTGAGGCATGAGGCCGAGGATGCGGCCGGTCGGATCGCAGAGGCCCGCGACGTCGCCGACGGAGCCGTTCGGGTTGGCAGGGTAGCCTGCGCCCGTGCGGCCCTTTTCGTCGACGTACCGCAGGGCCACCTGGCCGGCCTTCTCGAGTTGCGCCAAGGGCGCGGCTGCCCCCGGTATGAACTTGCCTTCGCCGTGGGCCACGGGCAGGTCGAACTGCTCGCCCTTGGCGAGGAACGGGCACCGGCCGGAGTCGGTCCTGAGGTGCACCCAGCGGTCCTCGAACTTGCCGGAATCGTTGTTCGTGAGCGTGGCCGAGGGCGCCAGCGTCGGCCGCCCGCCGTCCGACCCCGGCAGCAGGCCGCAACGCACGAGCACCTGGAAGCCGTTGCAAATGCCGAGCACCAGGCGGTCTTTCGCCAGAAAATCCTGGATGGCGTCGGCCAGGTGGTGAACGATCTGGTTGGCAAAAATCTTGCCCGAGGCGATGTCGTCGCCGTAACTGAAACCGCCGGGAACGGTGAGAATCTGGTAGTCGGCCATGAGGCGCGGGTTCTCAATTAGGCGGTTGACGTGGACCCGCTCGGCCACGGCGCCGGCCATTTCCCAGGCGAACTGGGTCTCCAGGTCGCAGTTGATACCGGCGGTACGTAAGACGAGAGCACGAACAGCCATGATAGCTCCTATTGGGCTCCGGCCATCGGCAGGCCGACTCTACTTATGCCAGTCTTCAAGTGACTCTTAATTTATGGTTAGGAACCGCTCTTGGTTCCCGTGTCCAAATTGTTAAGAAACAAAGTCAGATTCTTTGTGAATTCGCCCACTTCGTTGGGTCCCCATTCAGCCCAACCCTCTGGACCCAGCACAGTTGCGGCGGCATCTTCGGGAACCCGGAAGAACTCCGCGAAGGCCTTGGGGCTGACATAAGCGCTGAGGTGTGATGGCGTCTTGCCGTTGGCGTAGACCGTGAACAACATCCGGCCATGGTTGGACGGTGGGGTGTACGTAATACAGTATTTCCAAGTTCGCGGGTACAAGCCGAGGCCTACGGCCACATCCAGTACGCGGCGAAACTCATTTCCGGCGCCATTTTGGCTTGCACGCGCACAGAGAGATTCTGTAGACGAGGTTTGCCAGCGGCCGGGCTGGACCGCCGCGGTTTCCGATTCGGTCAATTCCCGCAAGAGGATTTGGCTACCATTATCCAACATAGACAACTGATAAGTAACGAGGTGTATCGGGACCCTGTACCTATCCGAAAGGTAATCTGCCATCCGCTCTAATTCTGGTGTCCGGCCAGTCCCAACCAGGAAAAGGAGCACCTCTCTTTCGCCTGTTAGGTCTTCCTCGTCTTCTTCGATATTTACGGCCTGTGGAAGTTCAGCCAGAGAAGTTCCACGTTCGCGCAAGTAAGCGTCGGCCTTCTCCCGTAATTCCTTGAACGGCATGGTTCCAACTGTGGATGCATAGTCCAAAGCCTGTGCAAGCGTATCTCTGTCGCAATCGGCCTTCTTGATCTCGATTACCCCCCAGCGACCCTCTGTGTCAATCACCAGTAGGTCAACTTTGCGAGCCCCAAGTTGTACCTGCCTTCCAACGATAACGAGCCCCTTCTGCACCAAGTCCGGTTGCTTTTCAATCCACGCTTCAAGGTGCTGTTCAAAACGTACGGTGCTGCTGTGGAGTCTCTTGGGGCCTTGCTGGGTCACTTGCCACACGCCGACCTCTTGCATGATACACCCCTTTTATGAAGCAAAGGCCTGTCCGTGCCTACCACGCCAGCGGCTTCTTCCACGCCTTCCGCATCGCCTCGCAGTCGGCTTTGATGACGGTCTTGCCGCCCACGCCGCGCACCACGAGTTGCGCTTTGCGGGTGACTTCGCCGATGCGGGCACAGGGCAGGCCCTTCAACAGTTTCTCGAACCGTGCGGCCCGGGCGCGGGGCACCTCAACGAGGAACCGCGTCAGCGATTCGCTAAAGAGTATCTTCGCGCTGTCTTCGAGTCCTTCTTCGCGCGGCACGGCCGCAAGGTCGAGCCTGAGGCCCAGATCGCCGCCGAACGCCATTTCCGCCGCCGCCACGGCCAGGCCGCCCTCCGAGAGGTCGTGGCAGGCCCGTACGCAGCCGCTCGTGATCGCCTTGTGTACCGCGGCGAAGATGCGCGGGGCAAGCGCGAGGTTGGCCTTCGGCACGTTCGCGCCGATTTCACCCTTCAGGGCATACCAGTGCGAGCCGCCCAGTTCATCGCGCGTCAGGCCCACGAGGTAGACGGGGTTGCCAGGTTCCTTCAGGTCCATCGTGACGCACTGGCGGATATCGTCGACGATGGCGATTGCGCTGATTAGCAGCGTCGCCGGAATCGCGATGGTCTTGCCGCCCGGTACGGCGTACTCGTTGTTCAGGCTGTCCTTGCCGCTGATGAACGGCGTACCGTAGGCCATCGCCACGTCGTAGCACGCCTTGGAGGCCAGGACGAGCGAGCCCAGGCGGTCGGGCTTCTCGCAGTTGCCCCAGCAGAAGTTGTCGAGGATGGCGATGCGGTCCGGCCGCGCGCCGACGGCCACCACGTTGCGGACGGCCTCGTCGATGCCGGCGGCGGCCATCCAGTACGGGTCGATGTCGCCGAACTTCGGGTTCATGCCGCAACCGATCGCAAGGCCCTTCATCGAACCCAGGACGGGCGTGATGACGCAGGCGTCGCCGGGGCCGTCTTCCTGCGCGCCGACGAGCGGTTTTATGACCGTCTGGCCCTGGACCTCGTGATCGTACTGCCGCACGACCCATTCCTTGGAGCAGATGTTCCAGGCGCCGAGGATCGCCAGCAGGTCGCGCGTGTAGTCGGGTTTGGCGCGAATACGCGGCTCGGCGAGCGCCGGCGGCGTCCACTCGGCGGCCCGCTCGTAGCGCGGCACGCCGTTGTGGAGGAACTTCATGTCCAGGTCGGCGACCTGCTCGCCCTCGTAGAAGAGCCGCAGGCGGCCGGTGTCGGTGAAGTCGCCGATGACGGTGGCCTCGACGTTCTCGGAGGCGAACAGGGCCAGCAGTTCGTCCACCTTTTCGGGCTCGACCGCCAGGACCATGCGCTCCTGGGCCTCGGAAATCCAGATTTCGGGGTACGAGAGGCCGTCGTACTTCAGGGGCACGCGTTCCAGGTGCACTTCGGCGCCCAGGTGCTCGCCCATTTCGCCGACGGCGCTGGAGAGGCCGCCGGCGCCGCAGTCGGTGATGGCGGAATAGAGGCCGCGGTCGCGGGCTTGGAGCAACGTGTCGACCATCTTCTTTTCGACGATGGCGTTGCCGATCTGGACGGCGTGGGCGAACTCCGAGCCGGTTGTGTGCGTCAACTCGCCGCTCGAGAACGTCGCCCCGTGGATGCCGTCGCGCCCCGTGCGCCCGCCGACTACCACAACCTTGTGCCCTGCCTTCTGGTGCTTGAAGCACTGGCTGCGCGGCAGGATGCCCAGGTTGCCGCAATAGACCAGCGGGTTTCCGAGATACCGCTCGTCGAAGTAGAGTGCCCCGTTGGCCGTCGGGATGCCCATGCGGTTGCCGTAATCGCGTACGCCGCCCACCACGCCGCGCATGACGCGCCGCGGGTGCAGCACGCCGGGCGGGAGCTTGGAGGCCGGATAGTCGGGCGGGGCGAAGCAGAACACGTCGGTGTTCAGGATGGGCTTGGCCCCCATGCCCGTGCCGAGCGGGTCGCGGATGACGCCGCCGATGCCCGTGGCCGCGCCGCCGTACGGCTCCAGGGCGCTGGGGTGATTGTGCGTCTCGACCTTGAAGCAGACGCACTGGTCGCCGTCGAACTCTATTACGCCGGAGTTGTCCTCGAAGACCGAGACGCACCAGGGGCGCGCCAGTTCCTTTGTGGCGCGGGCGATGGTGGTCTTCAGGAGATTGTCGATCGTCTCGCTGCGGCAGCCGTCGGCCTTGTTGGTGAACCGGATGAGGCCCTTGAGGGTCTTGTGGACGCAGTGCTCGGACCACGTCTGGGCGAGGGTCTCGAGTTCCACGTCGGTCGGGTCGCGGCCGAGCGAGCGGAAGTGGTCCCTGATGGTCCGCATTTCGCGGACGTTCAGGAAGAGTCCACCCTCGCGGCTGATGCGCATCAGGCCCTCATCGTCGGCGTCGAGCAGCGGGACCGTAATCAGCCGGAACTGGTAGGGCGGGGCGTCGCGGAAGACGTGCGTCGGCTGGTCACCCAACTCGATGTCCTCGATGCAGCCGTTGGCCAGGACCGCCCGTGCGGCCGTCTCAAGGTCTTTACGCGTGGGTTTGCCGGAAAAGTAGTACTTACGCGCGGTCGCGCAGCGTGCGGCATCCAGCCCCATGTCGGCGACGGCTTGGAGCGTGCTGGCGGCCACGGGGTCCATGACGCCCGGCTTGCGGCGGACGACGACGACGGGCCGGCTGTCGGCGGGCGGACGATCGCCGTCGGAAATGCGGTACTGCTCGACGACGGGGTCCGTCAGGAGTTCCCGTGCGATCCGCTCCACGTCGGCCCGCGGGGCGGCGGTGTCGAGATAGAAGAGCCGGGCCGACTCGACGCCCTTGATGCGCAGCAGGCCCAGGTCGCGGACCTCGTGCAGGACGTCCTGGCCGTGGACGTCGCGTGCGCCGGGCTTGAATCTTATTTCAATCTCGAACTCCATCGCAAATCCTTAAAAAAGCGCAACACGCGCCCGGCAAGCCGGGCGGCTAAATGTTGACCTACCAGGCACGCAAAGGTTCAGGCTGCGCTGCAACACAAATCAAGAATCACTTGCGTTTAATTTTGTCGCGGCGGGCCTTTGACTCCGCCAGCAACGACTCGATTTTGGCCGCATCGCCCTGCGCCAGGGCGCTGCGAAACGCCGCCAGGACCCCCTGAAAGCGTTCCAGGGCGGCGGCGACCTCGCCCGCATTGCTCATGAGGATGTCCCGCCAGAGGGCCTCATCCCCGCTGGCCACGCGAGTCGTGTCGGCCCACCCCGGCCCGACCAGCGGCTCCGCCTCGCCGCTCACGGCCCGCACGAGCGCCGAGGCGACGACATGCGGCAGGTGGCTGACCTCGGCCAGGAGGCGGTCGTGAACTTCCGGCGGCATCGTGTGCACGGCCATGCCCAGGGCTTCCCAGGTCTGCCGGACCCGTGCCAGGGCGTCCGGCGGCGTTTTGGCGGTGGGCGTGATGACGCAGACCGCGCCGCGGAACAGGTCTGCCCGCGCCGCCGACACGCCGCGCTGCTCGCTTCCGGCAATCGGGTGGCACCCCACGAACGCGCCAGGCGGCGGCACAAGAGGCTCGAGGTCCGCCACCACGCGGGCCTTCGTGCTCCCGACGTCGATCACCACGGCGCCCGGCGCCAAGGCCGTTGCCGCAAGCCGGAGGATTTCGCGGAACTGTCCGATGGGGGCCGCCAGGACCACCAGGTCGCTGCCGCGCACGCCGGCGGCGGGGTCCAGCGAGGTTTCATCGGCCGAGCCGCACGACCGGGCCGCTTCCAGGCTTGCCTGGCGGTGGCCGACGCCCACGACCCGGCGCGCCAGGCCCGCCTTCTTCAAGGCCAAGCCGAGGCTTCCGCCGATCAGGCCGACCCCGATTATGGTAACCTGGTTCCAAGGCGTCATAGTCAGCGGCCGAAAGGCAATCGCATGGGCAACCACGCGGAAGGGCAGAGTTCCTTGCCGGTCGCCTCGTCCCGGCGGTATACGCGCCGCCGGACTCGGCCGACCGTCAGACACCTAAATCTAGGGCGGCCTGGGGGCAGGGTCAACAGATTTTTGCATTGCCGACCCTTGGGCCGCCCGCTAAAATCATCTCGTGAGAAGACGGGGTAGGGCGGATTGAGACCACAGTTGGGTTGCCCCCGGGTTCAGGACGGGCGCCCGGGGAATGCCTCCTTCCAAAACATGCTTCAGACGATCAACGGTTTCCAGGTGCTCCGCAAGGCGGCGGAGTCTAACACGGCGGAGATATTCCACGTCCTTAAGCTGGTGGGCCGCGGCCGCGGGACCGAGCTGGCCATCAAGATGCTTCGCCCCCAATATGCCGCCGACCCCATCGAGCGAGGCTTCCTCGAGACCGAGCACAAGGTCTGCGCGACGCTGGATCACCCGAACCTTATCCGGACGTACGAACTCCAGTTGGGCGCCAAGCAGCCGTATCTCGTCATGGATTATGTCGCGGGCCTGAGCCTGAGGCAGCACCTGGATAAGGGCTATGTAAGCCTGATGGACGGCTTGGAGTGGCTGGCCCAGGCGTGCGACGGTCTGGGGTATCTGCACGAGCGGGGCTTCATCCACCGCGACGTCAAGCCGCAGAACATCGTCGTTAGCGGCGACGGCGACACCAAGGTCATCGATTTCGCCCTGGCCGTGCCAGAGGACAGGTCGTTCCTCCAGTACTGCCTGCGGCGAATGAAGGAACGGCGGCGCCCGGGCACCTGGTCCTACATGTCGCCGGAGCAGATCCAGAACAAGCGGCTGAGCAGCCAGTCCGACGTGTACAGCCTTGGCGTCAGCATTTTCGAGACCGTCGCCGGCCGTTTGCCCTACACGGGCGAGACGCCGCAGGAACTCCTGGAGCAGCACGTGTACGCCAAGGTTCCCTCGCTCTTGAGCCTGGCGCCCGGCGCGCCCAGGGAACTGGACGAACTGGTGCGCGGGATGATGGCCAAGAAGCCCCTTGACCGGCCTCACGGGATGGGGTATGTCAGTGCCAAGTTGCGGGCGATCATCGCCGGCGGCCGCAAGGGCAAGTAACGGTGCAACCGCGCAATTTAGCTGGCGGACTTGTCCGCCGCGTGTGCGATGGCAGCCCCGGGTTCCCGACTTCAGAGAGTGACGATGGCGCGTGTGTGCCTTGAATTCGAGAAGCCGTTTGTCAAGATCGAGGACCAGATCCGCGAGTTGGAGGAGAAGCAGCGCGCCAGCGGCGTGGACTCCAGCGCCCAGGTCCGCGACATCCGCAAGGGCCTCGTTGCGATGATCCGCCAGAAGTACGCCGCCCTGACGCCCTGGGAGATCGTCCAGGTCGCCCGCCATCCCGACCGGCCGCAGACCACCGACTACATCGAGGCCTTCGTCAAGGACTTCAAGGAGCTTCACGGGGACCGGCTCTTCCGCGACGACAAGGCCGTCGTCTGTGGCCTGGGGCGCATTGCCGGAGAGCGCGTCATGATCGTCGGTCACCGCAAGGGCCACGACACGCGCGAGAAGGTCGAGTGCTTCTTCGGCTGCGCGCATCCCGAAGGTTACCGCAAGGCCATGCGGTGCATGCGCATGGCCGAGAAGTTCGGCCTGCCGGTCGTCGCCTTCATCGACACGCAGGGGGCGTACCCCGGCATCGGGGCGGAGGAGCGCGGCATCGCGGAGTCCATCGCGGTCAACCTGCGCGAGATGGCCGTCCTGAGGACGCCCATCGTCGGCACGATCATCGGCGAGGGCGCTTCGGGCGGATACCTGGGCATCGGCGTCGCCGACCGCCTGCTGATGCTCCAGTACGCCTACTGTAGCGTCATCACGCCGGAAGGCTGCGCGGCGATCCTCTGGCGGACGGCCGAGAAGGCGCCCGCGGCCGCCGAGGCAGATCGGAA
>Ga0209777_10006458_pt1 | contig 13197 bp, 11 predicted proteins | sample FrelakmetHBP12HB_FD_187147 | JGI IMG/M metagenome (GOLD analysis project Ga0209777, IMG submission 187147) | Freshwater lake sediment microbial communities from the University of Notre Dame, USA, for methane emissions studies -HBP12 HB (SPAdes)... | ecosystem: Environmental > Aquatic >...
TTCGCACAAAAAATATTTTTAAAAACAAATTCTCAAAAATAAATTCACCCACATAAAATTCTACTAATTATAATTATCGCAAATCTGAAAAAAATTTATAATAATCTTTTTGGTTAAAAAATCAAAAAGGCAGAAGATCATGAAAAACTCACGACGAATGTACACTCGTTAGTCGACATCAGGCATACATGAATATGATTTAAAAAATCATATGTCGTCATAAACAGTTTCACAATCTCCCATAATTACTCTATATATTAATTTTTGTAATTTCAATTTTCTTTTATATATTATATTTATATATTAATTATTTAATATAATTACTTGGTCTAATCTTCTAGCACGACTTAAAGCGGTATAGAACAAATTGAAATCAAAGTTAGATTTAATTGATATGATGATTTTATTATCTTGTTCTAATTGAAGACCTTGAAAAGAATGAATAGTTTTAAATAATTTACATTCATAATTTTCACCAACTGCGGGTTTTTCTAATAATCGTCTACCTCTCATTATTCCTTTTTGTATGACTGTATATTTAGTAAAATATTGCGGGGCTGTTCCTTTTTCCATAAAATATTTAGTTAATTGATTATCATTTTTTAAAAAGTCATTATTACCACTAATACCAATATCATTATCATTAAACACTACATCTTCTTTATTTTTGAAACATTGCGCAAACTCCTTTTTAATATAACTTGTAAGTTTATAATTTGCATATTGTATTTTGTGATTATCTTTCATAAACTTTCTTAATGCTAGTAATTTATTATTATATGATTCTTCAAATCTATATGCTTTAGTATATGATACATATTGTATATTTTTATTTTGCGATGGCTTGATTATATTGTCTGTCATCGAACACTGATAATAAAAATCATCTTCATCTATATCACCTAAAATAAAAGTTAAGCGTCTTGGATATTCACTAATCATATTTTGTATTTCATCATTTGTAATAAGTGTTGCTTCATCAATAACATTTATTTTACAACTTTTAATAACAATCTTTTCAACTGCTTTTTCTTCTCCTTTTACTTCAATATTGCCTAACATTTTAGGAAGAGATAACCCGCATGTTTTATCATAATCTCGCGTCATGCCTTCAATTAGATTCCAACACGTAGTGGTATAACAAATTGATTTTCGAGGAAAAAACTCTTTTAATAAACTTCTAGTTTTACCACTTCCGCCCTGACCACCAATTAGTATAACTGGTTTGTATATATACTCTCCATTTTGCGTGAACATTTCTGGAAATTCTAAAGCTTCGAATTGATATTCTTTATAATTTCTAAATAAAGTAAAATGATTACTTGATATTATGCCTGATTCATATTCACATGATGGCGTGTATTTTTCATTTTCTAACATCTTTTTAATTTTTGCGGATTTAATAGAAAATAGATTTTTATCATAATTTATTTTATAATCTTTTTTATATACAATACTATCAAGTTTAACTCCAAATATTTGGTTGATATCCATGTTAAATATTTGTTGCATAATTAACGTTGTCGTGTATCCGTGAATAGTTTGTGCGATATGAACATAACGTTTAGGGACACTTACAATATCATAAATTTTTACTATTCCGTAATCATCTACATACATGTTATAATTTTCATTATCAATAGTTGAATAATATTTAATATCATTTTCTAACGGTTTTAATTCAATAACATTTTGAAACGAACCGAGCATAAGTCCGTATGCTTTACAATATCCTTTTACTCCTGAGAATTTCTTTTCTTTTTCTTCATCGGTTTGATACATTTTTAAAAAGTCTTCTGTAAATGGAATATGGCACGTCGTAGATGTTGAAGCATTTAAGAATTTGAATTTAATAAATTTTTGTAATAAATCAATGTTGGCGGTTGTGAGTGTATGAATAGAATTCACGATAAAACCAAGTTTATTACAATGTTCAATTTTATTAATAATATCTAAAATTTGGACTTGGTAAAATCCGATCAATTCTGTTTTATTAAAATCATCTATTGTGTAATTATCTTTACACTTGAAATTTATGAACGCACCCGCTGGGACTCCTTTATAAAATACATTCATATCTTTATTAGAATAATTATAATATGCTTTCTTCAAATCAATCTCTTTATAATCAATGTTGTTGATTTCAAATTTATTAAAAAACGTATGCATATTATGTTCATATGTATTGACCATATCATATTCTTTAGAGTTCTCGAGAATAAATAGTTCATCGAAATTGTTATCTTTTTTCCATTCGTTATACATTGATTTGAAATCATCCTCTTTTAATTTATATGTTTTTTCAATAGTATATAATGTTCCACAATTATCAACATAATATAATGAGTTTTTTTTGATTTCATTATATTTAATTTTAGTTATTAATTCCGGTTCATTATAATTGTGGGTTAATACATCCAAATGATTATATTTAGTGTTAATGAATTTGATTGAAAATCTATTAAACTTAGTTTTGTTAAATTCTTTTTTGGATCCATCAATTAAATTAATGATTGTAATTGAACTGTCAATAAGTTCTCCAAATTTGGATAAATCGCTTTCTTTAATACCATCTAAATAATTATCATATAATTTAGTTAATTTATTGAATGATGTTTTGGCGTTTTTATTTATATCTTTAATTTGTTCAAAAAATTTTAAGCAACCATCAATGACACAAGTCTTGCTTTCATTTTCTCGATAAACTTGTTCTGCTTGTTGCAAGTTAAATCTATTAAATGCTATTGGGTCAATTGCTTCTGTTATAATATCAACATGTCCTGTTGGTTCAATTTCTAAAAATAGTTTGACTAACCAACCCAAATCATAATCTGGAATCATTTTGTTCATTATATTTTCGATGTTTCCTTTATCAACTGTTAGCATTTCAAATATTTGATTTCTAAAATTTAAATATTTTTCAATTTCTGGGTGCCACAAGTGGTCATTAACAATTAAGCCATTTGAATAATAATATTTAACAGTTTGTCTATAAAGTTTATTTGGTTGTGTTCTTTGCATTATATGTAGTTGAACTCCATGAGTAAAAAATTTATAATCAGAATTAATAGTATTTGAAATTCTAACAATAGATCTTCTTACAGTTGAATTTTTAAAATCATCATAATCTTTGCGATCTTGAATTGCTTCTTGAACTTTTTTAACAACTTTTTTTTTAATAGTAATTTCTTTTTTCATGTCAGTTAGTGAAAATTTTAAAAATGACATTCTTTGTCGTTGTTCTTTTGTTTTATTTTCAATATCAAACAATGCGTTATAATTTCGAACAACCGAGTTATATTTATTCATGAGATTGTTAAATTCTGCATAAACATTTTGCTTAGTTGCTATTATTTTAGCGTTGCGTGTCAGTGAAGCTTTTGTGGCGGTGTCAGATTTCTTGATTAAATTAATATTATTCATTTATATAATATAGTAGAGATAATATTTTAAATGAATTTAATTATAAAAGAATTCTTTTATAATTAAATGCCCTATATTTAAATGTCCTATATTTAAATGTCCTATATTTAAATATAAAAGAATTCTTTTAAAATTATAATATATAGTATATATATATATATGCCATTACAAAAAGTAGATTTTCAAACAGCTTTTATTTACAAATTAGAATGTCGAGATCCGCTAATTCCTGAAAAATATTGGGGAAGTAGTTGTGGAAAAAAGGACTATAGAAAACATGGACATAAAAGCAGTTGTACTAATCCGAATCATCGACGTTATAATGAATATAAGTATAGATTTATTAGACAACATGGCGGATGGGACAATTGGGTTTTTATAAAAGTTAAAGATTTTCCATGTGCAAATCGTACTGAATTAAATATTGAAGAACAAAAATACATAACTTTGGATCCTAATTGTTTAAATATTTATCGCGCTCATCAAACAGAAGATGATTATATTGAACAAAAAAAGACACATCATAGAAAATCTCATATTAAAGAATTTTCTATTAAAATAGATTGTCCATGTGGGAGTACAACTAATAAACATAATGTCTATCAACACAATAAAAGCAAAAAACACCTAAAATATTTATCAGAATTAGAACTTGATAAAGTAAATCATGGGTGATAGATTTTTTAAATTAATATATACAATAATATATATATTAATGAATTCTATTATACAAAGTATTATTTTTAATAATGAATTTTGGGACTATGATGACGCTATATTTTGGTTAAATAAACATGATCATAAATATGATAAAGTTGATTTTACTAATCATTATATACGATTTCGACAACATAACCCAATACAACTCGTAAATTTAGGATATGACCATATATTTACAAAAACATTACCTGACAAAATTGAGATGATTATTTATTATAAAGGGAATCCTCCAAGTCCTGCAAATTTATTTCTTAACCAATCCAGTTGAGACATCAATTGTAAATTCATTGGCATAATAAGTAATTACAATTATATCAATAGGAACAAGAGAATTATTATTAAAATTAATCTGTAAATTTCTTGGTGTGTTTTTATCATCGGGAGAAGATCTTGACAAATCAAAATAATAATGACGGTTCATCTGCCACCATCTATTCGAGACTAGGCCACTTTCAACGCCATATTCATTTGCTGTAGATTTATTAAATAATGAAATTTGTTCAATATAACTTTCAAAAGCATAATTATAAGGACTTGTATAAACTTGGTTGCCTCCGAGTTGAACTTGAATATTAATTAATGAACAAGGACTAGATCCGACACCTCCCGCGGGATCAAACGGCGACAAGTATTGAGAAAAACCAAGTGTGGAACTTGCAATATATGGAATGATTAAAAGTCCTAATGGATTAGTAATTCCACTATTTACAAGTTGTGAAAATGATGAATTGTTACCAGCAATATTAGAATAAAAATTGTAATAGTATGATGGATAAATTATTTTTTTAGCACGGTTGCTTTCAATATATTCAATGCCTTTCATGGTTTCTAAATCGATTTGTGAGAAATATAATCTTGTATTTTGGAGATTGCTTGTAATTCCTGCAAAATTGACGACGCCACCACCTCCAGCGGTCGTAATTGTATAATTTGGAGCATTTCCAATAAATAAACCACACGTAACTGAAGCCGTAGTCGCGGGAAGAGTGATATTACTTATCATTAATGGACATACTGTTTGGAAAGTAGAATTTACTTGTGAAAAAGTAATACGCTGAGTTGCTAAATTTGGATTAGTTACACCGACAGAGAATAAACCCGTATTTACATAAAGTCTAATAACTGCGTCAAGTTTTCGAAGCATAAGTGCTTGTAATGATGGAAAAAGATCTTTTAATTTAATGACAACATAATCATTATAAACAATGTAATTACCAGCAATATAACTTATAGTTGGTCTAAACTCGTTATTAAGTTGTTGTAAATTTACTAATTGTGCGGCGCCATAAACATTATTTTCAGAAAGTGCGGCATTTGCGACTGCAAATTTTTGTATTTTTTCCTGAATGGCCCTATTTACGACGCCAGCGTTTAAAATACCTTGATTAAGTTGTACATCTGTCGCATATGCCGAAAGAGCATTCGTTCCACCTCCAAAGACATAATTATTAGAAATTCCAGGTGTAGAGGCACCGTCGACGCCAACGGCGCTATAAAATACAGATGCGGGATTGTCTAGCGCTGATGAAAAGCCCAATACTTGTCCATCTCCACCCATAACATCATCATTAGACAATTGACTCGCGAGTTCCCAACTTCTAACGATTCCCGCTTGTGGTTGGACAGATTCTACGACTTGACCATTTATAGTTAGATCGCATTGGTAAATTAAATTTAATGAGGAAGTTTTTAATGATAATAATGATACTAAATTAGCAGTTGGCGCAATACTTGCACCTCCCGCCGTTTGTAATTGTGCACAATAATTGACAGGTAATAATAAGAACATATCGGCACAATTTGTCATTTTTGAAGCATTATAAATGGATGAACAGTCATATTGTATCAATGTTAATGAAGAATTTTGATATACGGAGTTATTTAAATCTCCTATATAGTTAAAATCTTTTTTTACATACGGTGTAAATTGAGACAGTGATTGTGGCATTGATGCTTTGCGGAAAGAATAATTATCAGTCATTTATATTATTACTATATATAATTATTTTTTAAATATACAATTTTTACATTTTTTTGTATTTGAATACAAAAAAATATATATATACATATATATATACATAATGTCCAGTTTTAGTGAAAGTGAAGAATATTTAAAAAATTTAAAAATGAAAGCACAATACGAACAGATTCTCGCTAATTCGTGGGGATCTGAAAAAAAGAGACAAGTATTGAAACCGATTATACCACCAACAGTTCAGCAATTAACAGAAGAACCAGGAAAATTACTAAAAAAACAAAATCAACAACAAGAAATGATTTTAGATTGGCAAGAGAGCCAAAAACGACCAGTTAGAGTAGGAGATGCATTTTTTCAATTTCACCCAATCGGCGAACCAGTTCTAAAACCAGAATTACCTTTAGATGTTGGTCATAATGATCAATATTATAATGAACGACTTGAATCCGCGAGAGAAGATTTAGACGGATTAGAGGCGGTTAAACAAGATCTAAGACAGCGAATAATTAGACTTGGTGAAGATAGAAATATATTTATTGCTGATATGGAAGAGACAATAAAACGACTCGAAGACGAACTTGTAAATGTTGAATTAAAATTAGCAGATTTAGAAAATAGATATACATCTGCATCACATGGTGAAAAAAAATCAATTCACCAAGAAATAAAAGGAGTAAAAAAACGACAAGGTGGTTTATGGGTAGAAATTGCGACGGCACGACGTGATATGCAAACTTATAAAGAAGGTATAGACGACGAAGAAAAGGCTTTAAAAAGAGAAATAATAATGGCGGAACAAAATAAACTACCAATTAAAGATGCGTATCAAAGAATAGAACGAGAGAAAATAATGAACCGCGAAAATCTAAAAGACAGAGAAATTCAAAATAATGAAATTATTAAAGAAAATGAAGACAAAATAAAAGCATATGATTCCGAGTTAAAATTTTTTAATAAAGGATTTTTCGATCCAAGACAACGACCAGAAGAAAGTCAAGATGATTATTTAGTGAGATTAAACCAAATGGGAGAAAATCCACAAGACAATCAAATTGGACTCGATCGCGCAACTATGAAGAATATTGATAAATTCAGAGAAAACTTACAATATTTAATTCGTGATCAATCTTTAATCGAAGAAGTTTTAAATAAAGCAAAAGTAGAGACAAATATTGGTGTAGAAGGTTTATTTCAATTTAATAAAATATTTGAACCATTTAAACGAGATTTTTTTAAACTATATGGTATGAATAATAAATCAATAAAAGGAGATGAATTGGTTTCAATTATTACAGAATATGTAAATGATGGTATAATGCCATCGTCAAGATTTAAAGCAAAAGTTGATAGTTTTGTGCATCGCGAAACTATGGGAAAAATTCCTGAAAATGCACTTGTGGAAATGAGACATGCAGGTTTAGCAGTTCCACAAATACCAGAACCAGAACCATTGCGAACGGGAGTTATTGGACAAGCTATTTTCCATGAACCAGAAAGAGTAGTGCCAGAAAGAGTAGTGCCAGAAAGAGTAGTGCCAAGAAGAATGGCACCAGAGGGAACGGGCGACGAAGACATGTTTTTTATAGAAAATCAAGGATACGCTGATTTATCGGCTGCGCTTGGATTTCCACCACAAGGAGTTTTATATAGATTGACTGACCGTAATTTTTTACAAATTATATATCCGAGAAGTAATAAAGTAATTTCAGCATTAGAACCAGAACCATTGACTGTGTTTGCAGTGATTAGGATGAAAACGCCAGGAATGCAACATCGGGCTAATTCAACATCTAGTATATTTATGTCCAAAACAGGAGAACCTGATTCATTTAAAGATATAAAATTATCATCAGCAGAACGCGCAGGACTTAAAAATAAAGAACATCAACTTGAATATTATTTGATAACATATCTCGAAATACCAGAAAGTATTTTTAAACAATTATTTGAAAATCCAAGAACAGGAGCATTACAGCCAAAAGAAGATATATTAAGATTATTTAATCAATTGGGAGTGGAGACAATACAACAAGACGCACCGATGATAGGTAAAAGCCAACCTACGGGAAAACGAACAATATATATGTATGGCTTCGGCGTTGGTGCTGAAAAAGTACCAGAATTAATACAATTTGGTCATATTAATTTATATCTAAAAAAATTATATTTTAAAAATATATTATCGATTGCAAAACAAAACGGACAAAAAGTCGCAGGTTTTAAAAATACACCTGTAAGTGATGAGTTTGTCAAAATTGTGATGAAAATATCTAAAAATGGAGAACCTACGGCGGGTGAATTGCATTCATTAAAATTAAATGAACATGAACTTCTTGACAATTTATTACATGTCAGCGGATTACATAAAAAAAATATAAGTGGTAGTGCATCAAATACAATTAAAAAAATTAAAGAAAAATTAGAACTTACAGAAGGAGAAATAGAAGCAGGCAATAATAATCCAGAATTAAAAAAACAATTATATGACCTTTTATTTAAATTAGTAAATTTTGATGTTATAACAGATGGTCAAGCAAGAAAACATTATAAAGAAATTGTTAATAATTATTTTTAAATGCATATTATTTTATAAAAACATTGATTATTATTGAAAAAACAATATTTAATATATAATATAATAGTATATTATGTATCATCCAATTACAGTCGATCATATGAGTCCAACACAAATTCGAAATTTACTTTCAGGCCGTGGTGTTCGTGTCAAACTTGGCAATGCACATAAACTTCATGTAAGCGAACAGCAATATAAAAAAATACACAGTGCCCACCGTAAAGGGAAAGGTATAACGTTACAGTTTGATCCTTTTCAAATGCACCAACACGGCGGATCTTTAAAAAGTTTTGGTAAAATGCTTAGACAAGGAGCACAGCATATAGGTCATGTATTAAAACCAATGGCGAGAGAAGCATTTATGGGAGCAGTTCCAGGAATTGTTGAAGGTCTTTCAGCAATGACGGGACAACCAGAATTAATGGCACTAACACCAATGGCACAAAATTTCGCAGGTCAAGCATTTGATTACGGAGCACATAAAGTTGGAGTTGGACGACCAAGACACGTTGGAAGACCAAGACACGTTGGAAGACCAAAAAGAGGAGGAGCAATAAACTTTCGCGGAATGTTAAAAAAAGGCTTCGAAATGGCCAAACCTCATATAAAACATCATGCACAACAAGCACTCGCACATTACGCACCACAAGCGATTGAACACGTCGGACAAATGACAGGACAACACGATTTAGCCAATCAATTTGGTTCAATGGCACAAGGACACGCGAATGACTTAATCGCAGGAATGGGAAGACATAGACGCGTCGGAAGACCAGCAAAAAGACACGGTGGCGCATTAATGCCAGCGGGTTATTAAACTACCACAATAATTGATCAGCATACCAACCACGACTATGTAAAACTTTTCTATCATTCGCATGTCTAATTTTATATAATCTTCTCCGTTCTAATGCGTAATCAATTCCATCATTTATCATATATGTTGGGAAATCTAAATAATTAGAAGCACCACAACTTGTTATAAAGTGTCCATCCAAAGAATATACATCTAATTTATACTTTGGATTTTGAGACGGCCTAATGAAAACGCCTATTTCAGATGCCCTGTCATAAGTATATTGAGTTATTTTATACATTTATATAATATTATTTTATAAATTAATATTATATGAACGAATTAAGTAATAAACAAATTGATGATATTATTCACGAACAACATTTAAAATATAATGGATGTTATAGTAAAGATGCTTTACCTTTACCGCTTACATATGGTTTTTATGTCGTAAATATGCAATCGTCATATGCGGGAAATGGCACACATTGGTGTGTATTATATATTAATGATCGCGAAAATGCTTGTTGGTGGGATCCATTTGGATTTCCCGCACCACTCGAAGTTGAAAAATTACTTAAAAAATATTATTATAACGACAAAGATATACAAGATATAAACGCTACATCATGTGGGTTTTTTTCAATAGCATTTATAAAATACATGACAGGTCGTAAAGACGTTAAAAAATCGTTTAATGATTTTGTAAAATTGTTTAGTAAAAATCCTAAAAATAATGATAAAATTCTAAAATATATTTTTAAATTATAATATTACTTTGTTTTATAAAAATTTAGAAAATTATGACGTAATCTTGTTATACCATCTCCTTTTAAATCGACCATAAAGAAATTTAAAGGCTCGCTTGTTGCATGCACATATGCATCTTTAAAAAATTCTTTATCAATATTATCTACATTGTGATTTCTTATGATATTGTTTATACTTACATTATCATTTAATCTAAAAACTATAAAATAATGACAGTTTCTACTTATGGCTTTTGGTGCTTGTGTGTAATTCTGCACGCATAAAAAAACTGTAAAACCAAATTTACGACCAGATTTAACATATTCGTTTATTTTTTTCATTTCTTTTTTATTTAAATCGACAAAATCATCAAAAACTATTAATTTTTCGCTTTCCTTATCATCGTCATCAAACTCTTTTAAATCGGGTACATCTTCAATTTTATCATAGAACTCTACACCGTCAATTTTATCATCTAAAAATTTTAATAAAGGTTCATCTGTCGTAGATCCACTGTATATATGAATTTGCGTCCAATTACGCTTCCTATCAAGTAAATTCACCAATGAATTACTTTTACCAGAACCAGTACCGCCGATACTCATTATCATTGAATTTGGTTGAATATAATGTTTTTTATAATCTTTATCAAATTTTATTTTTTTCTCTTTTCCATTATTGGCAACTTTATAAAAATTTACTAATTTATCTGTCATATATATTATTGTTATATATTTTTTTTATATAATGGCGTTTAAATCTTTATTTGATTTTGAGGCTGACACATTATGTAGTTCCATATCTTCTATGCGTTGTTCCATTTCAATATTTCTTTGAACTTCGAAAGCACCATAACAGAGTTTTATATCGCTACATTTTGATTTAAAACATAATTTTAAGCTAAGTACTACGACTCCTGACGCTATTGTCGCTAAAGATATTATTAAAACTGAATCCATCATTATATATAATTATTGATATATAATAATTTAATTTACGTTATATTCGATATAGTTAAATAAACGATAGTACTTGATAATGTTTTACCTTGAAACCACCATTTAGATCCATTCGCCGCGGCTTGATTTCCAGCTAGATTATTATAAATGGTAACTCCTGCACTCGACAAAGCCTTGTTAATATTAACTCCACTAGAAGAAATATTAACAAATATATCAAATTCTTGATTACCAGCCAAACCAGTAAGAGTCAATGCAGTCATAGTAGCAGTAAGACTAATGGAAGATGAAGTTTTAGTAAATCCCCCCAAATTTATTGATGAAACACCACCCACGGGTGTTATAGTTGCAACAACAGAGCTACATGTAATATTTCCTAATAAACTTATTGGTTGTGCCGTAGGTATAGTTATTCCAGCATTGCACGTAACTAAACCAGAATGTACAGCCGTTGTTGATGTAAGGGCTCCAGTATCGGTAAGTGTCGAACATGATAAAGAAGTACACGATAAAGTTCCAGTATCAACAGCAGACGAACATGATAAAGAAGTACATGTAAGCGCGGGGGCAACGACAGTGGATGTAAAAGTTTTAGCACCGCCAATATTTTGTACGCTTGATAAATCTACATAACCAGAAGCGATTGAACTTTGACCAATACCAGCGGGCGCAACGTGTGCATCAGTTATACTATCAGGCACAAGAGATGAAGCAGGAATAGTCCCAGTACTTATACTTGCTCCAGATAAAATAGGAACAGCCGAAAAAGTTTTAACGCCTGAAATAGTTTGTGCTGAATTTGCTAAAACAACATTGGATGATAATGCACTATCACTAACACTACTTGACGGCAATGATACAGAACCTAAAACGACTAAACCACCATTAAGGCTTGATGTTGAAGAAACACTGAGAGTACCTACAACCGCTTCGGATAAATCAACCAACACGCCCGCTAAAAATTCAGGCTGTGCAGTAAATGTGCATTTGCCGACAAAATTTGACGTAGAAGCAACGGACAAAGAACCATTATTAACTATACCCGCTCCGAATGTTTGAGAGACAGAAAAGTTATTATTCTGCGCTCCAATGAAAGTTGGCGCAGTTTGATTGACTAAATCTAAACCTCCCGCGGGTGGATTTGAGAACGCTAACGTGTAAGAACCTGATGACATTTTTATATACTATTAGTCTATATAAAAAATTTTTGAAATTGAAAATATTTTTAATTTATGTAAAATTGTCGAAAGTCGCGCGATATGTTCCAGAAGACCGTTTGTAAATTGTAATTAACCAAATAGAACCGGCAGCCATTAGCGTGTCACCCAATAAATTGTTAATAACTCCACAAGCTTTTGTAAATGTTCGCGGAATCGGTCCAACAGTTAGCCATAATTTATAAACTCCGCCAGTTATACCAAATGTTGGATTAAAAATCGTAACATTATTATTTATAGTTATACTATATGATCCGCTTATCGCGTATCCATCTAAATTAATATTTAATGCCGTAGCCGTTAATGGAACAGTTGAAACAGTTGAAATACTATTGACTGTAATCGTATTAAATGTCCCTAGCCCAGTATTATCTATACTCCAATTAGTAGCAGTTATCGCACCCGCTGTCATGGTGGTATTTAAACCTAAATTATCATTATTTAGACTAACTTGAGAGTTAGAAAATGTTCCAACTTGAGTTTCCGAAAAATCCCGAATGGTTATATTATTAGCTGCGATGTCGTTAATAAATTGAGTATCTTCATTTGTTAAATTAATATTACCAACAGTCATTGAAACAGTTTGACGGGGCCCGGTTCCATTAGCCATAGAAATATTATTCGGTTCAATAAGTGTGTATATAGGGTCTCCAAGAGGGTCATTTTCCGTATTTCTAACTTCAATTTGATTTGGAGCCAGAGTTGTCTTTCTAGAATTTCCCAAATCTGTCGTGATAATTTCTCCAGTTGTTTCTATATTAGAATTAAGTATTAATTTC
>Ga0209777_10006459_pt1 | contig 13195 bp, 12 predicted proteins | sample FrelakmetHBP12HB_FD_187147 | JGI IMG/M metagenome (GOLD analysis project Ga0209777, IMG submission 187147) | Freshwater lake sediment microbial communities from the University of Notre Dame, USA, for methane emissions studies -HBP12 HB (SPAdes)... | ecosystem: Environmental > Aquatic >...
TTCATTGTCCCCTGGGGGCTCACAAAGCATCAAAATCACCCCCATCCGGCTCCTGATTGAGAAGGAAGGAAATAGTGAGGGGCTTGCATGCCTTACCTCTTGAGCTCATACAAATTGCTCATTTTATTAATCTTTGCAATTTAATTATCCCTTGGTAAGATGGTAATCTAATTGCCATTACGCAGTAATGAAAAAAACCACCGACACTCCGGAGAGTATGGTGGTTGTGTCTCGTTTATAAAGAATGATTTGACATTTTAGAAAACATAAACACACTTATTTTTTGTCTATGTATACGCAATACCATTAATAGTCAAGAGATATTTTCTTTTATTCTTTTGCGCCATCAAGCATTTATTTGATCAGCCGACGGCGCATTTTGAAAAGAGCGAGAGGAAACATGATGAGGCAAAAAACAATTAAATAGCATAAACTGATCAATGACTCTGAATTAAATAAACCAAAACTCAATGCTCGGACAAGATTGACTAAATGGGTAAGCGGTAAAGTAAGAGCGAAATATTGCGCCCAGACGGGCAGGTTGGTTAACGGGAAAAATGTGCCGCTGAAAAGAAACATCGGAGTAACTAATAAAAAAATAGGCAGATTGAACAACTCTATTGTTTTTACCATACTGGTAAAAAGCATGCCCACTGAACCAAAGGCAATACCGCCCAGGAAGGCTGCGAGTATAATTAATATTCCTGCTGGATAGCTTACCAATCCGAAGAAACTTATAACTGTCAACATGATCGTCGTGCCAATTGCCGCTTTTGTCGCTCCCCAGACTATTTCACCGGTTATAATTTCTTCGGCATTGAGCGGAGTCGCCATCATGGCGTCAAATGTTTTCTGATAATACATTCGTACAAACGAACTGAAAGTGTTTTCGAAAAAAGAACTGTTCATAATATTAATCGCCACAAGCGCCGGCGCAATAAAACGCACATAAGACGTTTCCTGAGAAGCATAAGTGATATTGCCAATAAGGCCGCTGAAACCGATTCCGAAAGCCACCAGATAAAACAATGGTTCCAATAAAGGCGGCAGGAAATTGATCTTCCAATTTTGGCGGTAAACCGTCAGATTCCGTTGCCAGATCCGAATAAAACGGACGGAGATATTTACATTCATTCCCGCAGCTCCCGTCCGGTTAATTTCAAAAACACATCTTCGAGAGTCGCTGAACGCAAGATGCAGGTCTTATGGGTAAAGTGATCGCATATTTCCCGGTAAAACTCATGCCCATTCTCGGCATAAATAATCAGGCGATGGCCCAAATCTTCCTGTTTTTCTCCGCTTGCCCGGGAAAATGCGCGTAAATCATCTTCCGGTTCGGTGACTTCAATAATATTGCTTCCGGTGTATTCACTGATCAAGGATTGAGGCGATCCCTGCGCTAATATTTTCCCCTGATCCATTATTACCAGCTGATCGCAAAGGCGCGCTGCCTCATCCATGTAATGGGTAGTAAGTAATATCGTGATGCCCTGCTTCTTCAGGCTTTCCAGTTTCTCCCACAATTGATGGCGCGACTGAGGATCAAGCCCAGTTGTTGGTTCATCTAAAATCAAAAGTTCCGGCTGATTAATCAGGGCGCGGGCAATAACCAGTCTGCGCACCATTCCTCCGGAAAGTTCCGTGGCACGGGCATTCTGGCGCTGCTCTAAAGCAAAAAATTTTAGCAACGACAACGCCCTTTTGCGGGCAGTTTTTTTATCAATATCAAAATAACGGGCAAAAACTTCAAAATTTTGCATTACGGTCAAATCAGGATCAAGGGTATTGTCCTGTTGGCAAACGCCGATACGCGCTTTAATAATCCTGGCTTTTGTTTTTATATCCAATCCGAAAACGGAAAGATCGCCCGAAGTAATCGGTGAAAAACCATAAATCATTCTGATGGTGGAAGTTTTACCGGCGCCGTTCGGGCCCAGAATGCCAAAACGCACCCCTTTATCAACGCTGAAAGAAATATCATTCACCGCAGTAAAATCGCCAAAAGATTTTTTTAGATTACTAACAGCGATTACTGGTTGAGTAGTGTTAATAACGGACATGCGCTTCACACAAATTTGTTATAAACTTTATAAAATAGATAGATCACGGAGTATGAACTCCAAAGCAAGCTTTGGAAACATTTCGCAGCAAGCTGCGGGGTATTGTACCCTCCGCTTCGCGGGATATCCCTATGTGCTTTGCACACGGGATAATTCGTCCAGCAAGTTTCAGCGCGCTTCGCTTCTGAAACTTGGGTCTCATTAACTTATGTTAATCGCACCGGCATTGTCAATAAAAAGAAAATGCATGTTTGTATTTATAAACTGTTTGACGAAACACATTCCTTCTATTATATTTAGCCGCAAATTACATTTGCATGGAGAATGCACTGATATTCTGTTATACTTTTGACAAAGTATAAATTATCGCATCTTTAATAAGGGAGGCTTAAACTATGGGTAAATCAAAAGACGTGAAGAAAGATACAAAGAAAAAACCTGCAAAGTCCGCTAAAGAAAAGAAAGAGGCCAAGAAATTGAAGAAGGCAATCAAAGCCGGTATGTAAACAGGCCGTAAGGGAAATTTAGAAAACAGTTTCTTAAAGTTTCTTCTTAAATTCGTTGCTCCTGAATAAATGAAAATAGAGCGATGGAGTGAAGTGTTTTTTAATTTGGGCAGACTTTTGGCTACAAATTTATATTAAATAAAATTCACCGAAATGGATTTATAATGAAAATTAAATTTCTCGGGGCGGCAAAAGAGGTTACCGGTTCCTGTTTCATCATAGAAACAGACAAGGCAAGATTCGCGATTGATTGCGGCATGCATCAGGGCGGTGCCGAAATAGAAAAACGCAACTGGGACATAGATGTATATGACCCGAAGCATATCGATTTTTTTCTTATCACTCATGCTCATATAGATCATTCGGGACTGCTCCCCCGTATGGCGCAGAATGGGTTTCGTGCTCCCATTTACGCGACCGAGCCGACGGGAGATTTGATAAAAATACTGCTTCTGGACAGCGCTCATATTCAGGAAACAGAAGCAAACTGGAAAATGAAAAAGATGCAGCGTTACGGTAAACCCACCCAGATTACGCCTCTTTATTCAACGAAAGACGCCGAGGCTGTTGGCCCGTTAATTAAAACCAGAACCTACAATGAAACTTTCAGCCCCGCAAACGGTATAAAAGTTACCTTTCAGGATGCCGGCCATATTCTGGGCGCGGCCATAGTGGAATTGTTCATAGAAGAAAATGGAACATCAACAAAGTTAATTTTTTCCGGCGATATCGGCCGCCGCCATCAACTGCTGATGAAAGATCCCGTTATTCTAAGTGAAGCGGATTTTCTTTTTATGGAATCAACTTACGGCGACCGCAATCATAAAGGCGAAGAGGACAGCTTAAATGAAATGGCCGAGGCTATTAAGTACAGTTATTCCAGAGGAGAAAAAGTAATCATTCCCGCTTTCGCCGTGGAAAGAACCCAGGAAATGCTTTATTCGCTTTATCTGCTTTCTCATGATGGAAGACTACCTAAAGATATGCCTGTGATTCTGGATAGTCCGCTGGCAATTAAGTCGACAGAAATATTTCGCCGTTACCGTTCCTATCTGGACGGAGAAACGCAAAGCCTTTTGAAAAATGGCGAAGATCCTCTGGATTTGCCGCAGCTTCAATTTTCTTCGACAACCGCAGATTCCATGCAAATCAATAATATGAAAGGTTCAGCAATTATTATTTCTGCAAGCGGCATGGCCAATGCCGGAAGGATCAAGCATCATTTGAAGCATAATTTGTGGCGTCCGGGAGCGAGTATCGTTTTTGTCGGATTTCAGGCGGAAGGCACACCTGGTCGCAGGATAGTCGATGGCGCAAAAACAATCCGTATTTTTAGTGAAGACATTGCCATAAGAGCCAAAATTTGGACCATCAATGGTTTTTCCGCTCATGCCGGACAGAGTCAACTTTTGGAATGGCTGGGAAATTTTCAGAATAAAAAAATGCCGGTATTTTTAATCCACGGCGAAATTTCCGCACAAAACCAACTGGCTTCTTTAATCAGAGAAAAACTGGGCTTTGATGTGACCATCCCTGAGTATCTGGAAGAAATAAGTTTAAAAGCCGGTGCAAAGCTGGAAGAAGTCAAACAACCTAATGTTGAAAAAACGCGAATTGATTTGTCTCCCCTGGTAGCTGATTTAAAAGCGAAAATTGATTACATCAACGATCAAATGGGAAAGATAGAATCTCTGCCCGCTTCCCGGCAGGCCGAAGTTCTAGATTTGCTCAGGCAGGCAAAGCTAAATATTGATGAAATAAATCCTCATGTTACTTAATTTTTATCTCCGGATGGAATATTAGCGCCATTTTTTCGATAGCGTCCACAATACGCGGCGATGCCCGGCTGATCAGATCAGTATTTATTGGGTAAAGTTTATTGTTTTTTATCGCCGGGACTCCTCTGAACTTTTGCCAAAAGATTTTCCCCGCCATAAATTCTTTATCGTTGACCATAGGCGCAAAAAGAATTATTTCCGGAGCTGCCCCCATGATGCCTTCAGCGCTATAGCGAGGATAGCGAGCGGTATCAAGATCAGCAACATTAACACCTCCGGCCCGCTCAATTACTTCATTGATTAAAGTTCCCTTGCCCGCTGTAACTACCGGTTCCAGACCTATCTGAAAAAAAACACGCGGCTTATTTTTGCGGCGTATTTGCGCCGTGATATTGTTTAATCTCTTTTTAAGTTTTTCAACCAGAATGTCTGCTTCCTTTTCCCGATTCGTTATTTCACCGATATGCAAAATGCTTCTCAGGATACCATTGGTGTCCGAGGGGTTTGTTACATAGATGGGCAATCCGATTCTTTCCAATTGCCGCACCGTATCTTTCCTGTTGCCGTCAGCAGTGGCAATGATTAAATCGGGTTTCAGGGAAACAATCTTTTCTATGGAAGGATTGGTGAATCCGCCTATTCGCGGTTTTGTGCGTGCTGCCGCCGGCCAATCACAAAAAGTGGTTACACCTGCTATTTTATCGTCAAGACCAAGCGCGTAAAGCGTTTCCGTGATGCCGGGAGCAAGGGAAATAATCCGTTGCGGCGCAGAAGTTATATTTACACTGCGGCCTATTTCATCAGTTACTGTGCGGGCGCAGGATATTTCTGCGCAAAAAATTGCCAGAAAAACAGTTAAAAAAAATATCAAAGTGTTTTTAGCGTTCGTTATTTTTTTGCGCATAAGTTCATATAAAAAACAAGGAGAAGGTCTAATCCGTAATTTTGTAGAGAAAAGTAACTGTTACATGCAAGCGCGCAAGGTTATAAGCTTTTGGTAATGATTCAAATGGCGCGGCGGTTTGGACAGCACTCAACGCTCCATCATCAAGTTCCGCATATCCCGACGAAGACATGAGGATTGCTCCGGCAAGACTACCATCGGCATTAATGGACATTTTTACAACAACATTGCCCTCTTCATTCTTTTCGTAAGCTTTTGCGGGATATTTCCAAATCTGTAGAATCTTACTTTTGATCGTGGCTAAATAAGTAACATATTTGATATCGAGACTGCCCAGATCAATGGTTTCTTCCCCCCAGTCATCGTCATTAATGTTGAGTCCTTTTTCTTTGTGAGGTTGAACCGGTTTTGTTTTTTCCTTTATTTTGTTTTCTTTATTCGGCGTGGGCTTTTCCTCAGGCTCCGGTTCTTTGATGCTTACTGAAAATATTTCCACGGGCTTGATGTTGTCGCGCAAATCAATTATCCCCGTCACCGCGAGCAGCGTCACATGGATAAAAATTGATATTATTACCGGCCAGAATATGGCTTTTTTTGAGCCCATGTTTTATTTTCCCCGAATTACCGGGATTCTTTCCAATGGATATTATACCATTTTACTCTCTTTGGCTAATTTTGTTGGAAGCGTCGTCGGCTTCCTCAAACGTATTTTCATACGTGTGACCTTTAGGTTATACGTCTGCGGAGCCTCCTCGTCGTCGCCTCGTTATCCTTTGACCGGGTGCGCAACTGAAGGGCGCGCAATAAAAATAAAACTTTTTTTACCTTTCCGGGAAGTGACGCCGAACAAGCGGCAGCTTCAAATCAAAACTGTATAATTTTGTGCTGTAATCATATATGGCATTGGCTACAAAATCAACAATATGAATTTAATGTCGAGCAGATTTCTGCTATTGAGATAATAGTAAATCACCCGCCGAAGGTTGGATCGCCATAACCAGTACTACCATGAGAAATGTTCATCTGAAAGGAGTAAATAAAAAAGGCAGGATGTAACACCTGCCTTTTTTGAAAAAACAACAATATGTTTTTTATTTATTCAATATTGGCGCTTACAACAGAGGCTATCTGCATCATATCAATAGTCTGGCCTTCTTTTAATTTCGTGAAGTCAACCACCTTGCCGCTCTTGCCGGTAACTTTGGTGTTGTTAACTATTTTAATTAACTTGGCATCGACCACAATATTCTTGCCGGCGTTTTCCGGCTTGCCATTAACTGTTTTGGTTTGCAGTTTATTTGCCTTGATGTAATCCCACAACTTTTTTGTTATTTCGGTGCGGGGAAGTGCTTTCGCTCCCAGCAGCGCCGCCAAATCCGCTTTTAATTTTACCGGTTTGTTCAACCCTTTTTCTTCTGCCATAATTAATGCCTCCGTTTTTAAATTGTGTTAGTATTTTTTAATCAGATATTGCGGAAGGGAGTATAAGAACTTTCTGTTTTGTATGTCAAGGGAATATTAACTATAAAAAATTTTATCAGTACATTACATTTTTATATGACATTAACACATCGCTCATTATTTTATTGACACAATTCTATTCTTCTTATACTCCAACATCACAAAATAAAGCTTTAACAGGCGCCATGAGTTTAAGGAGAAAGATCATGTCAAATCAGGGGATTAAAGATCATAAAGCGAAACTTCCGAAAGGAAAAGAGCTGCTTCACAACCCCTCTTTGAATAAGGGAACCGTCTTTAATGCGACCGAACGAGACGCTCTTGGTTTGCACGGTTTGCTTCCACCGCGAATTTTCTCTCCGGCCCAGCGGGCTCAACATATAATCAATAGCGTTCGGAGAAAATCAAACGATCTGGAAAAATACTTTTACCTCACTGGATTACAAAACCGCAATGAAAGTCTATTTTATCGCGTCCTGATTGACAATATGCAGGAACTGACGCCTATTATCTATACCCCGACCGTCGGGCTGGCCTGTCAGGAATTCAGCAGAATTTTCAGCGAACCCCGCGGCATATTCATTACCAAGTACGATCGAGGCCGCGTAAAAAAGGTGCTGAAAAACTGGCCGCGGAAAAATATTCGCGTCATCGTGGTCACTGACGGCGAACGAATCTTGGGGCTTGGCGATCTCGGTTCCAACGGAATGGGAATTCCCATCGGTAAATTGTCGCTCTATACAGCTTGCGCCGGCATTGATCCTGATCTCTGCCTGCCGATTATGATAGATGTTGGAACCAATAACCGGGAGCTTTTGAGCGCCCCTGATTACATCGGCCTGCCGGAGGAACGTTTGCGGGGAAAGGAATACGACGCGCTTATAGATGAATTTATGACTGCATCTACTAAACTGTTCCCCCATGTTATGATCCAGTTTGAAGATTTCGGCAACCTGAACGCCTTCCGCCTGCTGAAAAAATATCAAAATAAATACTGCATGTTTAATGATGATATGCAGGGGACCGCCGCTGTTGCGCTGGCCGGTTTGTATTCTGCGCTGCGAATTACCGGCGGCAGACTTTCCGCACAGCGTCTCTTGTTTTTAGGCGCCGGTGAGGCCGCCATCGGTATCGGCAATCTCGTTTCTTCGGCAATGACTGAAGAAGGACTAGCATTGCTCGCTGCTCGCCGTAACTGCTGGTTTGTGGATTCCAAAGGTCTTGTCGTCAGCGGACGCACTGATCTACCGGAACATAAGCGCTTCTATGCCCATGATTATCCTTTTCACAAAGATCTCCTTTCCGCGGTAGAAGCAATCAGACCGACCGCGATAATTGGCGTATCGGGTCAACCCAATACCTTCACGCCTGAGGTGCTTACGGCAATGAGCAGAATAAACGAACGCCCGATAGTGTTCGCGCTTTCCAATCCGACATCAAAGTCCGAATGCACCGCCGAAGAAGCCTACCGTCATACGGACAAGCGCGCCATTTTCGCCGGCGGCAGTCCCTTCCCGCATGTAGCGATGGACGGATACACTTTTGTGCCAGGACAGTCGAATAACGCTTATATTTTCCCCGGTGTCGGATTAGCCGTGCTCGCCTCGGAGGCCTCCCGCATCACGGATGAAATGTTTACCGCAGCCGCTAAATCGCTCAATGATCAAGTTACCGTGGAGGATTTGAAAATGGGACGCATTTACCCATCGCTTTCGCGAATTCGCGAGGTATCGGCCAATATCGCGCTGGCGGTTGTAAAAGTCGTTTTTGCGCAGGGGCTTAACAAAATGCCCAAGCCCGCAGACCTGCCTGGTCATATTAAATCAATCATGTACGAACCGACCTTTCAGGAATACGTCTAGACGCAAAGCTGGTGATTTATTATGCTTCACCCCCCGACGACAAACATTAATCTACCCGTCGTCATCGTAAGGCTACCCCAAAATAAGTCCCTATGACCTTGCCGTGATCATGGGGCCTTAAGTCTTTTCAAAATTTTGAAGCTGGCTACAAAATTAATTTTTCTTTTTATTTATTAATGCCAGATAATTATTTCACCCCGCAATCGCCAGATGAAAATATCAACCCTTGACATCTGTAGAACCCGACAGCATTAATAGTCACGCTTAATTCAAAAGGTCAGGATAAATATATTGAGAAGCCTGTTTAAATATAAGGTCTTTAATGCGTTTATCAGATCTTATAAAAATGCCTTATGCTAAAGCTCTGACTGTACCTAATTTTTTGCTGTTTTGACTAATCCAGATAAAATGTGGTAGATAAAACAAGCTTGGTTATGCTTATCCTCTGCCGAAGCAAAGTTGGGAAAATTTCCTAGAAGTGTCACCCGGCAACCTTACCGGTGAAAAACGCGTATTGGCAAATTAAAAAGGTGAAACGGCTATCAATAAAATTTTTGGAAATACAACCGGACTGCGTGCCGCGCAAATCAAACAAATAGAACGCCTCTGCCGCAGGGGTATCCCGCCGGAAAATATTATTATCCATGATCTGGCCCGGCAATTATCTTTTCTTTCCCGCGATATTAACCGGCAAATCGGCTTGCTCATCAGTCGCAAAGGAGAAATCAGCACCGCAATAATCGGCGACCACAAAAGCATATTAATCCCCAACCTGGAAGGGTTCCGCTCGTCCTCACTGCGGTTTAAAGGTTTGCGGCTGATTCACACACACTTAAACAGCGAAGAATTGTCCGACGAAGATTTAATCGATTTATCACACCTGCGGCTCGATCTCATCGGCGCGCTGGAAGTACGCGCGGATGGCTCTCCCGGAAGGCTCCACTGGGCGCACCTTGTCCCGGAAAATCCGGCGGGAGATTACTGGTTAATCATGAATCCCGCGGAGCCTCACCGGCTCCAAATCAATTTTCTTTCCTTTATCCAGGCGCTGGAAGACGAATTTGCCAAAAAACAAAAATCGCGCAAAATGGAGGCGATTGATAAAGCTATCCTTTTGCGTGTGGAAAAAAATCCGCTGTCCAGTGTGGAAACATTGCTTGACGAACTCGCGCAACTGGCACGTACCTGCGGCGTAGAAGTTTTCGATTCTATTGTCCAGTACCGTCCGCAGCCCGACCCCAAATTCATGGTGGGTCGTGGCAAGTTATCCGCCATCGATTTGCGGGCCACACAAATCGGCGCCAACATGCTCATCTTCGACCACGAACTGACGCCGGCGCAAGTGCGCTCCATCAATGACTTTACCGGCTTAAAAATTATCGACCGCACTCAGATTATTCTGGATATCTTCGCCCGGCGCGCCCACAGCCGTGAAGGTAAAATTCAAGTAGAACTGGCTCAGCTGAAATATCTGCTGCCCCGGCTGACGCATCTGGATACTTCTTTTTCCAGGCTGGCCGGCGGCATTGGCGGCACCGGTCCCGGCGAAACAAAACTGGAAATTGATCGCCGCCATATTCGCGAGCGTATTCATCGTCTGGAAAAAGATTTGAAAGCGATAACAAAATCGCGGCGGCAACGTCGCGGCAAAAGAGAAAAAACAGGACTGCCAATCATTTCCATCGTCGGCTACACGAATGCCGGTAAATCCACACTCCTCAACGCTCTCACCAAAAGCTCCGTTTTGGTTGAAGACAAACTCTTTGCTACATTGGACACAAAAAGCGCCAGGCTGCGCTTTCCTCAGGATACCGAAGCAATTATTACCGATACTGTGGGCCTTATCCGCAATCTGCCGAAAGAATTGTTCACCGCTTTTCGAGCGACATTGGACGAACTGCTCGAAGCGGATATACTTTTGCATGTGATTGATGTCAGCAACAGCCAATTTGAAGACCAAATTGCCGCCGTGGAAAAAATTCTGGAAGAGCTGGAAATTAACGACAAACCAACCATAAGAGTATTGAACAAGTCCGATTGCGTTGCCGATAAAGATTTGCTCCAAACCCTATGTCGAAGGTTGAACGCCGTTGCTGTTTCGGCGCTGGATAAAAGTACGCTTTTCGGATTAATGGAAAAAATAGAATTAATGCTTGCCGGCAACCAGCCCTTTTCAGACCGTTAATTTTATGCTAATGAGCAAACTGGAGTTTTACGAATAAATTAAGGATACATTTATGAACAAGGAATTTATTGAAATCCGCTGGCACGGACGGGGCGGTCAGGGAGCCATAACAGCAGCAAAGATTGTAGCCGGAGCCGCCTTCGTCTCCGGCTACCCGGGAGTTGTCATGGCACCAAGCTTTGGCACAGAACGCAGGGGCGCACCTGTCATGACATCCCTGAAGATATCTAAGCGTAAAATTTATGATTTATCGCCTATCGAAACACCAGACATCATCGTCGTCCTTGACCACCTGCTGCTTGCCGAGGCGGATGTCACGCACGGCCTCAAACCCGGCGGAATCATCGTCCTGAATACACCAAAGGATTTTGAATCATACAACTTTAAAGATTACAGGTTTGCCACCGCAGACGTTACAGCAATATCTGTTGAGGCAGGCCTTCCTCACGGCATGGTCAACACAGGGATAATCGGATCGCTCGAGCGGGCTATAAATCTCGTAGGAATGGATATCCTGATCAAAGGCATTGAAGAGGAATTCCGCACAAGAAAGCCGGAAAAGAACTCATTGGCTGCAAAGATTGCCTTTGAAAGAACTGTGGCGGGAGGTTAAAAATGGGTACCAGAAATTACAGGAGAAAAACTTCCCACAGCGAACACGGGCCGGGTGACGGCGGAAGAACTGGTTCGTGGAGGGTGGAGCGGCCGGTATTGGATAAAAGCCTCTGCATCCCCTGCAAAAGAAATACCGAGGCCTGCTTCATCTGCTGGCTTTTCTGTCCGGATGTTGTCATCTCCCGGACGATACCGCCGAAGATCGACCTGGAATACTGCAAGGGATGCGGCATCTGCGCCGAAGAATGCCCGACCAAGGCCATCACCATGGTGGACGAGGCACAATTCTCAGATGAAGACAAGGACAAGGAGTAGACTCCATGCATATTATAGAAAACGGAAACGTCGCCGCAGCTCTGGGCGTTAAACTTTGTCATGTCAATGTCATCGCCGCCTATCCCATCACACCGCAGACCCCTCTTACAGAGAAACTTTCCGAGTATGTTGAATCAGGTGAAATGAAGGCTGAGTACATACCAGTCGAAAGCGAGCATTCCGCTTTAGCCGTATGCATTGCTGCGTCATCGGCCGGCGCCAGATCTTTTACGGCAACCAGCGCCAACGGGCTTCTTTACATGCATGAACAGGTCCAGTGGGCGGCCGGTGCAAGACTTCCCATTGTGATGTGCGTTGTCAACCGGGCAGTAGGCGCTCCCTGGAATGTCTGGAATGACCAGCAGGACTCGATTTCACAGCGCGACACCGGCTGGATCCAGATATATTGCTCCGACCACCAGCAAATCATTGATTCGGTCATCAAAGCGTACTGGCTTGCGGAGAAGGTGAGCATTCCGATTATGGTCTGCTATGACGGATATATCCTTTCTCACACATACATGCCGTTTGATGTGCCCAATCAGGAACAGGTTGATGCCTTTCTGCCGCCATTTAAGCCGGACTATGCACTCAACACTGAGGAGCCCGCCAATCTCAATACTGTGACCTTACCCGACGTCCGTATGAATGTTCGCGGTGAACTTGCCCACGGATACATGGAGATTCGCTATCTGCTTCATGAAGAAATGCGAACGGCGCTTGTCGTCGCTCTCGAATGCGAAAAACAGTTCGCCGAAATATTCGGACGTGGCAGCAACCCTTATATAGAGCCGTATCTTTGCGATGATGCGGAACATATTGCCGTGGGCTTGGGCTCTCTGACTTATCAGATGCGGGTTTCCGTTGATGCCTTGAGAAAAGAGGGCATTAAAGTAGGTGTCATTGGCGTTCGCTTCTACCGTCCTTTCCCGGACGCTGCGATTGCCAATGCGCTCAAAGGAAAAAAAGGCGTCATAGTTTTTGAAAAGGCGCTCAGCTACGGTTATGAAGGCGCGCTGGCATCGGATTTAAAGTCCGCACTTTATGAACATCTTGCCGGTACAGGAGACTTGCCGATGGTCCAGAATTTTATTTTGGGAATCGGCGGCCGCGATATTCGGACGGAAGATTTGACACAAACCCTCAGGGCTGCGACAAAAGACAGAATTTCGCAGGAACCCGTATGGATAGGGCTTAAGTTATAGGAGAATCAAATGCAGGCGAAGACTACTATTTTAAGTTTACCGAAAGAGGAATTTGTCCATCCGGGGACAAGAGCTTGCACCGGCTGCGGCCTGGCTATCGCCTACAGAGTGGGACTCAAAGCCCTGGGGAAAGACACCATTCTTGTTGTACCACCCAGCTGTCTTACGGTATTGCAAGGGCTTTTCCCAATTGCATCGACAAAACTTCCCTGCCTGAATGTGACGTTTGCCTCCACAGCAGCGGCAGCCACCGGAATCCTGGCAACTCTGAAGACACAGGGAAAGAATAATATCCAAGTGGCTG
>Ga0209777_10006460_pt1 | contig 13194 bp, 8 predicted proteins | sample FrelakmetHBP12HB_FD_187147 | JGI IMG/M metagenome (GOLD analysis project Ga0209777, IMG submission 187147) | Freshwater lake sediment microbial communities from the University of Notre Dame, USA, for methane emissions studies -HBP12 HB (SPAdes)... | ecosystem: Environmental > Aquatic >...
TTCCGATTCTCGCGCGAAGCCGTGTTCACATTGAGCCGCCATGCCGTGGTGCAGACTGGATAGCCCGCGCCACTAACCACGTGCGGAACCGAAGCCCAGAGGCAGCTCAGCATGACGGCCGCGATCCACAAAGCCAACTCCCGCGGCCTTAGGACCATCAGTTCCTCTTCCATGTTAGTAAGCCGCGTCCATGTCCGGGAGGGCTTCAGGCCGCGCGGCGGTTCGTAGCGCCGAAGACGCCGCGGCAGCAGCCGCTTCCGCTTGTCCGGTGCCCTCGAAGTAGAAACACTTCTCCGCCTCGCCGCGGGCGCACTCGCGGGCGAATAGGATCATGTGATGTGATACGGCCGCGGCATGGATAAGGCTCTCGATGCGGCCCTTCAACAGCGCTGGAAAAGCCACGCGCCAGAAGCGGGCGCGATAATCCGAGCGCAGCCCTACGTGCCAGAAGATCCTCCCCAGGATGCGCAAGCCTTTCCAGACATTGCGCGGGTTGAGCCGGGCGGATGAGGCCGGCGGCTCCTTGCGGTAGGGGAAGGTGTGTTCCATCTGATACTCGAAGCGCGAGTAGATTGCGTCGGGAGTGTAGGCCTTGGTGATGCACTCCAGCCACATGCCGGCTACGGTCTCGTAGGGCAGCAGGAACTCCACGTTAGACTCGCGTTGCGGGTCCCGCACGATACGGCCCGCAGCCTCCAGGCGCCGCCACAGGGGGGTCTTGGGAAGCGCATGGAGCATGTTCACGGTGGCCATCGGGATCCCCGCCGCCTGAATGAACTCACGAACTTGGCGTCCGGTCTCAGGCGTGTCGGTATCAAGTCCGATAATAATTCCAGAGACGACCTCAAGCCCGTAGGAATTCAGGGCACGAATGGCCTCGAGCAGCGGTTGCCGCGTGTTCTGGCTCTTGTTGATCGCTAACAGGGCCTTCTCGTTGGGGGTTTCGATGCCGCAGAAGACGGTGCAGAAATACGCTTCCCGCATCAGCTCCAGCGCCGCGGGCATCTGCGCCAGATTGAGTGTGGCTTCACAGGCGAACTGTATGGGATAGCCGCGCTCCTTCTGCCAGCGCACCAACTCCGCGAGGAGCTCCATGGCGGCTTTGGGGTTGGCTATGAAATTGTCGTCCACGAAATAGACCGCCCCGGGGTTGCCGCGCGAAAGCAGAACATCGAGTTCCTGCGTGACTTGGCGCGGCGTCTTGAGACGTGGGTTTCTGCCATACAGCTCCGGTATATCGCAGAACTCACAGCGGAAAGGACACCCGCTTGAAAATTGCACGCTGCCCAGGAAGTAGTCATTCAGGTTGAGCAGATGGTAAGCAGGGAGGGGGAATTGGGTTAGCTCCAACCGTTCCACGGTGGTGTAGACTTCCTGCTCAGCCGGCCGCGCAATGTCTTCACGAAGGCGGGCGACCAGCCGGTCAGTCGCATCGCCCAACTCACCGACGTGCAGGATGTCAACGTCCGAGTACCATTCCGCGCAAGCGGAGACGGAAGCCCCGCCTAGCACCGTCAGTTTGCCGGAAGCATGGGCGCGCTTATTTATCTTTCGTATGTGCTGCCGTTGTACGTGCATGCCGCTGATGAAAACAGCGTCCGCCCAACGGTAATCAGCCTCTGTCGCGGGGGCAATGTTCTCGTCAACAAACCGAACTTGCCATTCGCGCGGCAGATACGCGGCAATGATCAGGATGCCTTGCGGCGGCATGAAGGCCTTGACGCCGCGGATCAACGGGTAGGCGTGGTGCAGCGTTCCAAAGGAGCGCGTGTAGCGCGGGAAAACGCATAGGATGCGTCGTGGTCTAGTCTCTGCCTCCCCCATGTGCGCCCTGAATAGTAGCGGCGCTGCCCGCAGTTTCCAGGCGAATTTGGCGAGGAGCGCGCCGCCTGCCCGAAGTCGCGCGACCCAGCAATCACGCCGCCTGACCCAAACACAGGGCTCTTATATCGTCCGATAATAGACGTTATGTTAGGTTCAGCCCTAGCGCGAACCCGGCAGCGGCTTCCGACCCACTCCATCATGGTCACGGCTCAAAAAGGATCAACCGAGACCTGAATCGCCTTGGTGCCGCCGGCCAACTGAAGAATGAGCCAGCCGGTTCTCTCAACGAACTGGTGCGGCTGGTCAAGAACGGTGTCTTCATCGTTGATGCGCACCCACGGCTTGGCGCTGAGACTGCTTACCAGAACATAGTGCGCTTTATCGAGCGGGCACTGGACTTTGAGCGAAATCCTGCCCTTGCGCTCTTTGATGGCCGAGATTTCCCCCGGTGCATGGACAAACCAACCGTTTTCTCGTGAAGCGTGGAAGCCATACACGGCCGGACGGCCATAGAGCCGCACGGCGTTGGCCTGGACTGTGCCTGGGTTGATGGCCGGGCCGTCGCTGACTTGCTCGCGCAAGTGGTAAACGTCCGGCAACAAACCTTGCCGCTCCTTGTCACTCTGAGGCCACGTGAACTGAATGCCGCACGCCGTGATGCCCTTGGCCAGTTCTTCCCAAGGCCCCTGCGTGTCATAGCGCGCCAGCGCCCAAAGCGCATCCGCGTATACAAGCCCGCACCACTGGACGGGCTGCCCAAACCATACTGGCGCCTGCCAGTTCGTGGCGCCAAGCACGGCGATCGTGGCGTAAACGCCAACAGGTTGAGGCGTCGGCTTGATCAAGTACACGAATGGCACGCCGGTCCAGGCCCAGTAAACGGCGCGATTCAGAAACTCCTTTTCACCCGTCAACTCGTAGCCGAGTGTGTAGGCCTTGACCAGATGAGCTGAAGCCAGAATGTCCGGAGTGTGCAGCGGGACTTCCCAGGTTTGAGCGCCGCGCGGAACCGTGTTGTCGAACTTGTTTAGAGCGCGCAGCACGCGCAGCGCTCCTCTCAGCAATTCCTGATTCCCGCACACGCTCGCCTGTTGCAGCAAGGCGGCTACGCCTTGAGCGGCAAGCCCGTTGGCTTCGGTTGTCCAATGCGTCTTGGCATAGTCCGGGTGGCTCGGCGCCTTCTTGTAGTGGACGGAGCCGTCTGGTTCGAACGAGGCCAGCAGGCGCCGCGCTGCGGCTTCTGTGGCCTCAAGGTTCTCAGCCACGTGTCCATAGTAGAGTGAAACAACTGGGTATCGCACATGCGAGACCCCCACCCTTTCGTACTCCCGCGGCGGGACCTTGGCGAGCACCTCCGGCGACGTGGTCTTGAGCCGCTGGGCCAATTCGTCCTTCTTTGTTTGTCCAGCAAGCCAATCCATCCAGAGCGCCGCATCGGCCGCCATCTGCGGGCCGAAACCCGGCCAGACGGCGTGCCGCACCAGCCCGTCTTCACGAATCTTGGAATCGAGCCACCCGCGCGACGCTAGAGCCACGTAGGATTGGAAGTTCATGGGGTCTGGGACAGGCGGCAACTCTCGCAGGGCAACATATTGCTGGACCGCCGGTATCACCGAATCGCCCGGCCCGCCGATCAGCGTGGCGCGCATGACCAGCGGTTCATTTCCCCGAAGGCGTTCGGTGAAGTGTGGCAGCAAACTGCCTTCCACGCGGTTCCGGCCATTTGACCCGGGAAAGAGCACGCCCATAACGTGTCCGCCGGAATGGAACAAGCGGTCAGGCGAGTCAAAGAGCGCGCCGCATTCACGCAGGGGAGGCGTCTCATCTGCACGGGTGGTCGGGACGTCTGCGTAACACTTGCCCCAGATCAAGCCCACGTAGCTGCCCGCGTTCTGAATGGCCATCAGTGGAAACGTGATCTTGAGCGTATCCGGCACCTGGCGTTTGGATGCGGGTCCGACGATGTCCGCTTCGGAACTGCTCGGCTCGTCATCGAGATACTCCAGGCCAGCAAAAAGCCCCTGCCCTTTCTTTTCGCCAAAGCTGCCGACTCCGGGCAGAATCGTCAGCAATGGCAGGTAGCAGACTTCGCGGTCCTCGCTAACGCTGACGCGCGTCTCCACGTCAATGGCGCCCCCATATGGCCACGGCGCCTCAGGCTGTGGCGCAGGCGGCTTCTTGGGCTGGGCTGCCGGTGCTCCGCAAAACGACTGCTCGACACGCCAGTTAGCGCCTTGTGCGTCGGTGAACGACGCGCGCACCCCCACTCTATCATGTCGCTTCTCCACGGACGCAGCGGCTTGTTTCGCTACGTCAATCCAGTACTGTTGGCCATTCTGCACGTAACCGATCAAGGGGCGAGTATTGCCACAGGCCATGACCTTGGCCTGCTCGCGCAAGACGAAAGCGCCGAGCGCTCCAGGCGCGTGCGCAAGTTCCAGGGAGCCTGATTTGACGACGAGCGCGTCCTTGGTCAGAGCCGGCGGCTCAGGCTTTGGCCACGCCGGCTCTTTCAGCACGGGCGAGGCCGTAAAGCGCAGGCTGGCGATTATCGCCGTGCCGCCTTTCCCCGGCGGGTCAATGCGGAGACGATACTGCGGCCCCAGCGGGGGCAGCACGGCCTCCAGTTCTTCCCAGTCGCCGCCCTTAGAGTGCATGTGCACGGAAGCCTCTTCCGTTGCATTCACGGTGAAATAGAAAACCTGGCAGTCACCGCCTTGTTCCGACTTGATCCGCAGCTTGAGGGACAACATCGCGCCGGCGGGATAATCCTGCGATGGTCCGATAATGTAGGGGTCTGCTCCGTTGATCTCGACGCGCAAGCCTTGCGGCGTGGGTTCCATCTTGGCAATGTCATGCGCGGCCTCCCAGCCTTCGGCGCCGCCGGTAGTGGTGAAATCGAAAGATGGCACTTCCGCCCCGGCAGCCAGGACGCTGTGCGCCAGCGCAGCAGCCGCAAGCATAGCGATCTTACTCATGCCGTACTCCTCCTGTTCAGTCTCGGGCTCGGGCACATGTATGTTTTCTTCCTCAATCCTGTAAACCCTCAAAAACTGGGCGAAATGGCCCATTCTGGCTGATCTCCAGTGGATCGTATATGGTGCGTGAAGCGGCTCAATTGCCTTCCAAATCGGTGTGTATACGCGGGTTCTTCTTCTCTTCCTCGATTTTCCTGAGCCGCTCACGTTGCTCCTCAACCTCGTGCAAGCTCTTCTCACGTTTCACAACGAGCGGGTTCGGCGGGGGCTGTGGAGCATCCACGTAAATAGGACGGCCTTCCTTATCCAGGACAGGCTTGCCGTCCTTGCTCAAGAGGGGAACGGGCTTGGGCTCCGCTTCGGCCAGATCCCGCGCCAACAAGCGCAGTTTACTGACTTCCTTCAAGGCCGAAGTGAAAGACCAGCGCACATGGGTCCATTGGCGGGGGACTCGGGAAAGTTCCTCATTGAGCACCAAAGTCTCGCGCTTGGCGCCGCCGCACCTATCGCGGAAAGACTCATCCGTCGGCCAGATGCCGGCGAGGTCGGTGATATTCTTGGCCAGGGCATCGCTGGTGCGGATCAGGCGTGTCACTTCCTTGCCGCCATTGTCAAGGTCGGCGTTGATCTGTTCAGTCTTGGCCTTCATCTCCGCCAGCAGTTTGTAGCACCGGTTGGCCGTTTCATTGAGGGGGCCCGATGGCTCAAGTGGGTTGAGCAGGAGCGTGTCTTTGGACTTCGCGGCGGCCTCAGGTTTGTCGGCGGTCAAGTCCACTTCCTCGGCTCGGGCCTCGGCTTTCCTAGGAGTAAGAGGCTTTGGAGAGGGCGACTCCGGAGGCGGTGGCTTCGGAGGGTCTTCAGGCTCAGCGCCAAGGGCGGAGGCGGCCAGCAACTGGATAACGGCAAGAAGAGCGGGCATGAAGCGAGATAGGACCAGCCCTGCTGGTCTGGCACGTACTATCGGGGCTGGTCTGGAAGAAGTTTCCATCTGAAGCACCCCTGGGCTCTTGGCTCTTCGCTCCTAGCTCTGTCCTGAGGCGCCCAATCCAAAGAGCCAAGAGGCAGTAGCCAAGCTCATCTCGCGAACGTGATGCTGGCGCTGTTGGCAGCCCACCAGTCCCGCCAGCCTTTCTGGTCCAGAGCGGGCAGCTCGCCCCTGTAATTGGTGCGTGTAGTGATGATGTCTGTGAGCACTTCGGCGCAGATCTCTGAAAGTGGACGCTGCCGTGTGGCGCGGCCTGTGTCAGCTTTGATGTGGCCGCCAAGGTTGTAGGCTGCAATCGGGGCCGTTTGGCCATCGTCACCCATCGCGTCCATCAGGAAGGGCACCGCAGCCTTGCCGGCCTCCAGAAGCTGCGCCTGTGCTTCTCGCCAGCCGCTCATTCCCAGACGACGGATCGCAAAGCGGATCGCAGCTTCATCCACTGGGGCCTTGGTTTCCTCCTGTGCTGCCGCCGGCCTTTCAACAGCCGGTTCCGCGGCCGGCTTTTCAGCCGCTGCTGCTTCCTCTTTGCTCGCCTCTCTCTCTTCTTTCTTCTTCTCGTGAGCCTTCTTGTCTTTCTTCTCCGGCTTGGCGTTCTGGTCCTCGTCGCTCTTTTTGACCACCTTGCTCTCTTTGGCGGCGCTGCTCTCTTTCTTGTCGAATAAATGCATGGGCCCGCTGTCGGCGCTGGTGCCCTGAACCGACTGCGGCGGCACATGTTCTGAGGCCTGATTGGCCGGGTTCTCAGCGCCCCCTCCGCGGGCTGCGAGGAAAAGACAACCTGCTAACAGGGCAAATGTGAATCTAAGCATGGTAGCCAACACCTCCAGACCGAAGCGCTGAGTTCTCTCCGCCACTACATCCGCTGGCTATGCTCACTACTTCCAGGGGCAAAGTCAAGGTTCAATTTCTTCGCAACCTTCCGCTTTGAGCTTCGTCTAAGTAGTCATGGAGAACCTGAAAGGAGACCTGCTATGAGGCCCACAATGAGAACCCTGTCTTGGACCGCGCTCGCCAGTGTGCTCGTGCTTGCGACGAGCGCCGCGCGCGCTGAGGCCCTCTTCATGCCGGTGCTGGACGGCAAAATGATGGTCCTTCCCCCCCCGCCGCCGCCTCCGCAGCCCCCTCAGCCACCGGACCACTGGCGCCCGCCTGTTCCGCCGCTGGTTCCCAATGCCTTGCCTTTCCGCATAACCTCCTCAAAGGTGGATGTGCGGATTGACGAGAACATCGCCACCACCTCGATGGAGCAGTCCTTCCTTAATCTCAGCGGACGCGACCTGGAGGTGCGGGTCATGATCCCGTTGCCCGCCGGGGCGGCGATCAACAATTCCTCGCTCTCCATGAATGACCAGATGGTGGAGGGCCGTTTGTACGATGCCCTGCAGGCGCAGAACATCTACGAGAACATTGTCAGGCAGCGCCGCGACCCGGCCCTGCTGCGCTTCGCCGGCGACAACCTGTACGAAGCCCGCCTCTTCCCCATTCCTCCCAACCAGGAACGGCGCCTCAAGTTCAGCTACTCCCAGATGCTCTCCCCCTCGGGCGGCCTTTACGATTACAAACACATCCTTTCCGGCTCCCAGCTTTATCAGGGCGGCATCGAGAAATTCACTCTCGACTGCACTATCCGCTCCAAGACCCGTCTCGGCCCCGTCTACAGCCCCAGCCACCAGGTCGCGGTCCAACGTTCCGATGAAAAGACCGCCAACATCAAAATCTCCGGCGCGAATTTGTCCTCGGACACTGACTTCCGCCTGTACTATTCGCCCACGGCCGAAGACGTTTCTTTGCGCATGGTCACGCACCGCACCAACGACAGCGAGGACGGCTACTTCATGCTGCTAGGCCGCGTGGATGAACAACTCGAAAAGGCCAGAATCCTCCCAAAAGACATAGTCTTCGTCTTCGATACCTCCGGCTCAATGCAGGGCGAGAAGATCGAACAGGCCAAGAAGGCCCTGCGCTTCTGCCTTAACTCCCTCAATGAAAACGACCGCTTCAACCTCATTACCTTCGCTACGGACGTTCAGGCGCTCTCGCCCAACAACCTTCTCGAGGCCAACAAGGCCAACCTCAGCAAGGCCCTGGCCGCAGTGGACCAGATCGAGGCCACGGGCGGCACCAACATTGACGGCGCCATGCGCGCCGCCCTCGGCAGCGACTTCGCCCCCGGCTCAGCCCGCGCTAAAATGATCGTCTTTATGACGGACGGTCTGCCCACCGTCGGAGTCACCGACCCGCAGGCCATCCTCCAGGAAATCCAGACCAGCACGCAGAAAAACAAGGTCCGCGTTTTTAACTTCGGTGTCGGCAACGATGTCAATACGCGCCTGCTCGACAGAATCGCGCAGGACGCGGACGGCGTCAGCTCCTACGTCTCGCCGCGCGAGGACCTGGAGATAAAGGTCAGCGATTTCGCGCAGAAGATCCGGCACCCCGTCATGACCGACGCTGTCCTGGACTTCGGCAACGCGGGCGCCAACAGCATCTACCCCAAGCGCATTTCCGGGCTTTACCGGGGTGGCGAGGTCACCGTCCTCGGCCGCTTCAAAGGCAGCGGCCCGGGACAGGTGACTTTGACCGGCAACGTCTCCGGCGAATCCCGCAGCATCCCGCTCCAGGTCACCTGGCCCTCCCGCGACCTGGATAACTCATATCTCCCGCGCGTCTGGGCCATGCGCAAAATCGGCTACCTTATCGAAGACGTGCGCCTCCACGGCCAGAACCAGGAGATGATCAAAGAGATCGTTGATCTGGCCCAGCGCCACGGCATCGTCACACCCTACACCAGCCAGCTTGTGCTGGAACCCGGAATGGAAAACGGCCGTTGGAATTGGCGTCCGCCGCCCATCGCCGGCTCGCGGCGCGGCCTTGAGGACGATCGCGCGATGTTGAATGGCAAGGCGGCGCTGCCCATGGCCCCCGCGGATGCCCTGGCGCGCCAGAGGGAAGTCTTCGAGAAAGGCAAGGACGGCACCCGTGCAGCGGCTGAAGCAGGTGGCAGAGCAGACGTAGGCGAAGCCGCCAACGCCCTGTCCAGCATTTCAGACAGACTCAAGAAGGCAGAGAAGCCGCAGGGTGTAACTGTGTCCTCCTCAGCGAAGGCCACTCCGGAAGAGGCGAAGGAGCGCGAAGAAACATTAAGGCAGGCGGGCGAAGCCTTGGCTGTAGATGAAGCCGTGACTGCATCTTTTGGACGAAAATCCGGCCGCTTGGGCGGCGGGGCAGGGAGAGGCATGGATAAGGTGGAGCTGGCCAAGGCCGTCGAACAAGCCCAGTCCGAGGCCATCAAACAGGTCGGCGCGCGCACCTTCTACAACCGCGGCGGTGTGTGGGTTGACTCGACGGCCAAGACAGACGCCAAGCCCACCGTGGTCAAGACCTTCAGCCAGGAATACTTTGACCTCCTGAAAACAGACCCCACCCTCGGCGCAGTTCTCGCCCTGGGCGGCAACATCCTGGTCATGGTCAAGGACACGCTGTACCAGATTGAGGAATAACCGGGCATCAGCAGACATGCGTTCATCACAGCACACGGTCGCTTTGACGGTACTTATAGGGGTGGTTCTCCTGGCCGGGCTGGCTGTGCGGAACGCGCAGGCAGCGGACCAGCCCAAGCTTGTGGATGAGGGCAAGGCTGCAACCGCCGAACTGGTTGTAAGAGGAACGCCGGTTCTCGACGTTGCCGGTCCCGGCAGAGGCGGTTGGCCGACTTACACCGTGACCGTAACGCAGGTCTTCAATACGCCGCAGGATACAAAGGTGGAGGCCGGACAGAAACTGACTGTGAAGACAATCAAGGAATTCAACGGCCCGGTCACGTTGTACCTGGTGTTCGACAAGGAACAGAAGCTCTATCGCCTGCAAGATCCCTTGGGCGAACGAGGGTTCAGCCATCCCCATGCGGCCACCGCGGAACCCGCGGGAACCAAGGCCGAGACGGGCAGGTGAAGCGTGTGTCCGAGATTATCCTGAGGACGGTCGCCGACACCTGTCACTACTCCTATTTCCGCGCGGTCTTGTGGGCCATCTCGACGAGCCTGGTGCCGGCAAACCAGCCGACAAGGAAAACCAAGAACCGAGGAAATGGGTCCAACTCCAAACCTTGATCGGGGATAAACCGGAAGAGGAAATCGATCCCCTGACTCAGCCCCAGAAGAAGAAGGATTGGGAAGAACCAGCGCTTGAAAAACCCCCGATAGTGCCGGCCGGTCGTCACCGCCACCATGATGACCCAACCGCAGGAGAATGGGTCCAGCAGTGGCAGACGCCATGCGGGGCTGACAAAATAAAGAATGCCAGCGACGACGATGGCGGTTATGGCAAGATTGCGCAGCAGTTTTGACGCGCTGAGCTTGGCGAGCGGAAGCTCTGGCATGCCGTTTTGTTTTGCGATGTTCTGCACTGCGGTTTTGGCGTCGGCAGAATCGCAACCGGTTGATTCACGGTACAGTTCGAAGGCGTCTGACGGCATGCCCTCGCGCAACAGTGTGGCGACGCGCGCTCTCAACTCCGGCGCCACCCGGCTTGCATCCAGCGCGCCGGGGTCGCGGCCGAAGAGCTGGACGCGCCGCTCGCGGCGGGCGAAGAGCACCAGCCGGCAACTGTGGGAAACCAGGATATAGACCATGATGATATCAACGACGGGTATACTGTACGCTTCCCAAATCCGGGCGTCAAGGACCTTCGTCAGGTAGTAGAGAGCAAAGGCGACGCAAAAGATTCCGGCCAGTTCGTAGAATCTTGTGTCGCGCAGACTCATTGGCGGCCTGGGATGTGTGGCAAGCCAGGATTTATCGAACATCTTGCTCACAGGCACACCGCGTTTCTCCGGGTTGAGAAAAACGATGAAGAAAAGGACCATGCACAATGCGAGATACCGTATCCTGTGGAGTTGTTCCGTGCGCGGGCACGCAGATATGCGCGGGTCCACAGACGCGATGTCTCCACTGGGTGTGTGCACGATGACTATGCGCTGGCCCGCAGAGATGATTATCTCCGGATGCGCCGCGTGCCAGACCAGGTACTGGTTCTGCTGCCACAACCCGTAGGCGAGCGCCGACACAACCAGCAACGCGAGCGCCGCCACGCCGGAGAGAACCATGGGGTGGCGTTTCACCCACTGTTCCACTTTGCGCGACGCGCTGGCCGGCCGCGCCAGAATCGGATCGTGATTGAGAAAGCGCCCCAGGTCCTCAGCCAGATCGCGCGCGTTCGCGTAGCGCTGCTGCGGCAACTTTTCGAGGCACTTCAAGCAGATCGTCTCCAGGTCGGCCGGCACGTTGGGATTGAGCTTGCGAGGCGGCGCCGGCTCGTCGTCCACCACTTGCCTCAAGGTGGCCATCGCGGTGGCCGCCTGGAACGGCGGACGCCCTGTCAGGAGTTCGTAAAGGATCGCCCCCAGCGAGTACACATCGCTGTGGGGGCCGATTCGGTCCAGGCGTCCGCTGGCCTGTTCGGGCGGCATGTAACTGGGGCTGCCCATTATCGCGCCGCTTTCCGTTAGCCCGCTGGCTTGGCCGACCACCTTTGCCAGGCCGAAGTCGGTGATGCGCGGTTGGTCGTTGGAGTCTATCAGCACGTTCTGTGGCTTCAGGTCGCGATGCAGCGTGCCGCGCTGATGGGCAAAATGTATCGCCTCGGCAATGGTCTTCAGGTACTGTGCGGCGCGTTGCGGCGGCAGCGGGTTGTCGCGCACCAGCGCATTCAGGTTCTGGCCATCCACATAATCCATCGAGAAATAATGCTGGCCGTCGCGCTGCCCGATCTCATGGATGGCGACGATATTGGGATGCTGTAGGTTTGCGGCAGCCTCAGCCTCGCGGCGGAAGCGTTCCATTTCCCGCTCGCTGGCAAACTCGCCGGAGAGAATCATCTTCAACGCGACGATGCGATTGAGGCTCGTCTGCCGGGCCTTCCAGACCACGCCCATGCCGCCCCGCGCAATCTCCTCAAGCAGCTCATAATCCCCAAAATAACGCACGCGCATCCCCGCGGCAGGGTTGATAGTGCGCGTCTCGGGCGCCTCAATCTGCGGTCCGCCCACAGCCTGCGTTGCGCTGATCGAGGCGCTGGGAAGAGCGGCCTTTATCAAGCAAGCCGGACACAAGCCTTTCGGCGCGTCTGCGGGCAGCGCTTTGCCGCAGGCTGGACAGGTGTTGTTCTTTTCCATGGGTGATCCTCCGCACGTCTTGCCTCTCACCCCTACAGGAAGGGAACAGCGCGAAAGGTTACAGACAATTCGGCAGATAGCCAAGACTGTACCGTACAAAGCGGGTTTGCCACAGAGGTCACAGAGGAAAAGGAGAAGGAACAAGTCTGGCTCTCTGAGTTCTCTGTGTGCTCTGTGGCAATCTGCGCCCTGTCAACTGCTGATTGCCGCCATCAGATGCCGCAACTCGTCCTCAACGTCAGCCGGGCCGCTCACCGTGTTCCTTATCTCGGCGCACAAAAGCTCGCGGTAACGTTTGCGCAGACGATGCACGGCTGTCTTGATGGCGCCTTCAGACATGCGCAGTTTCCCAGCCAGTGCGGCATAGGCGGGGACATCGGGCGCACCTGTCAGGGCGGTCTTCAGTTCATCGAAAAGAACGCGCTTGCCGCAGGCCGCGTATTCGGTTTCGAGCCTGGCCAGCACTTCCTCAAGCAGAGCCATGGCCCAGCGCCGTTCATAAATCTTCTCGGGAGTGGCCTCGCTGGGTGTTTCGAGGCTGTAGCGCGTCTCCGCGGACTCGCCGTCAAGGGCCGCAAGACAGTGTGCGCCGCCGCGTTTCAGCGCGCGCGCTTTGTCCCATTCGTTTGCCAGGAAATGCCGCACCGCGCCCAACAGAAACGAACGGAACCTGGCTCGCACGTGGCCCGCGGCCGGCAGATCCTTCTTCTCCAGCAACCGGGCAAAGAACTCCTGCGTCAGATCCTGGGCATCGTGCGCCTGATGGCCTTCCCGGCGAATGAAGGCGTAAATCGGATACCAGTAGGTCTGGCAGAGCCTTTCCATCGCGGCGCGCGCCTGGGGCGAGCCGGCCTGGCCCGCAGTCAGTATGACGCTCCAATGCGTTGTCGCGAATTCCGGGCTGCCGCCTCGCAGGACGGTGTCGTCGCTGCCTGGGCTGCGGTCTTTCAGTGGCATATCATCACGCCTTTCATGCCGATTCCCTGAATCAACGCGACAACCAGCTCAATAAGGCGACCAGCGCCGGGAGCACGAAGCACAGCACCACCAGCCAGGCGGCTATGACATAAATCCGCGGCAGGCGGCCCCCGTCTTTCTCCGCTCTGCTATACGGCCCCAGGCCGTCGGTGTAGTTGCCGCACTTGGGACAGCGCGGCGAATCGGCATAGATCCATTTGCCGCAATAGCTGCACTGCATTTCGCTGTCAGATCCGGGCATGAATTCTGTATTCTTC